>TARA_R110002033_G_scaffold16881_3_pt1 | contig 10778 bp, 10 predicted proteins | sample TARA_R110002033 | Tara Oceans TARA_R110002033 (sample SAMEA4397051) | marine metagenome | biome: Polar Biome; feature: [SRF] surface water layer (ENVO:00010504); material: water (ENVO:00002006), including particulate matter (ENVO:01000060) such as... | depth 5 m
GGGCTGAACCTGGACGTGGATCACGTGGCCTTCTCCAGCCTGTCGAAATTCGACGGCCGGCGGATGCGCCCGCTGGCCCCGAACGAGCTGGCGCAGATCGCCGGACGGGCAGGGCGCGGGCAGAAAAACGGCAGTTTCGGCGTGACTGGCGATGCCCCGCCGCTGGATCCGGGCGTCGCGCAGGCGATCATGGATCACCGTTTCACACCGCTGTCCAAACTGAACTGGCGCAACCACGCGCTGAAATTCGCCACGATCGACACGCTGATCCGCAGCCTTGAGGCCCCGCCCGACCACGAGGTTCTGGTGCGTGCGCGCGAGGCGGACGATCTGAAAACCCTGCGTTCCCTGTCGCAAGTGGACGAGGTATTCGCCCGCGCCAGCGACACGGCGTCGGTGAAATTGTTGTGGGATGTCTGCAGGATACCCGATTTCCGCGGCATCAGCCACCAGGAGCACGCCAACCAGTGCGAGGTGATCTTCAACTACCTGCACCAGGGCGGCGTGATCCCCGATGACTGGCTTGCACGACAAATTCGGCGTATAGATCGAACCGATGGCGACATTGATGCGTTGTCCAAACGTCTTGCGTTCATTCGAACGTGGACCTACGTGGCGCAGCGGCAGGGTTGGACAAGTGATCTTAGCCATTGGCGCGATGCGACGCGGCATGTAGAAGACAGGCTGTCGGATGCGCTCCATAGCGCGCTGACGAAACGATTTGTAGATCGGCGCACCAGTGTTCTGTTGCGCCGACTGGGCCAGAAGGAGGCCATTGTGGCCGATGTAAATGACGCCGGTGAGGTGACTGTCGAGGGTGAATTCGTGGGCAAGCTGGAAGGCTTCCGCTTCACTCAGGATAAGGGCGCGGGTGCCGCCGAAACAAAGACGATCAAGTCGGCTGCTTTGCAGGCGCTTGCACCCCACTTCCACCTGCGGGCGGACCGGTTCTATAACGCGCCGGATACTGAAATCGACTATACCGAACAGGGCGGCCTTATGTGGGGCTCGACCGCTGTTGGCAAACTTGTGGCCGGGTCCGACCCGCTGAAGCCGCAGGTCGAGGCATTCGTCGACGACGTGGCCGGTCAGGATGTGATCGACAAGGTCAAGCGCCGCTTGCAGCACTTTATCGACCGCAAGATCGCAGCACTGTTCGAACCCCTTCTGAACCTGTCGAAAGACGAGGCATTGACCGGGCTCGCCCGTGGCTTTGCCTTCCAGATGGTCGAGAACTTTGGCGTCGTGCCGCGCGGCAAGGTCGCCGATGACGTGAAATCGCTGGATCAGGATGCGCGCGGCATGCTGCGCAAACACGGCATCCGTTTTGGCCAGTTCACCATTTTCATGCCCTTGCTGCTGAAACCCGCACCCACGCGCCTGCGACTGGTGCTGTGGTCGCTGGCCAACGGTCTGGATGAATTCCCCGAAGCACCGCCTCCCGGTCTGGTCACCATCCCCGCACCGCAAGGCGCGGTCGAGGGCGCCGACACCATGGCCGGTTACCGCATCGCAGGTGGCCGCGCGATCCGCATCGACATGCTGGAACGTCTGGCCGACATGCTGCGCGCCGAAGACAGCCGTGGCGGGTTCGAAGCCAAGGCCGACATGCTGTCGATCACGGGCATGACGCTGGAACAGTTCGCCGACCTGATGAAGGGTCTGGGCTATAACGCCGAGATGGGCGAGCGCGAAAAGGTCAAGGCAACCGATGCCGTCGTGACCACGGATGCCGGTCAGACCGTGGCCGATGTGCCGGTGATGGACGCGGCACAGGACGTTCTGCCAACCGCCGCTGCAGGGACCGAAGACACCCCCGCCGCCGATGACGTGCCGGCCGAAGTGGCTGCCATTGACGACGAGGGCGTGGCCCCCATCGCCGAGGAAGCTGCCGAAACGCCGGAAGTCAGCGACCACATCCCCGAGGTCAGCGAAACCGAAGTGCCGGTGGGCAAAGCCGCCGACGCCGAAGTGGCCGGACCCGAGACCGAGACCTTCTACACCTTCACCTGGGCACGCCCTGCTCGCAGTGGCGGCAACAATGCCCGTCAGGGCGGCGGTCGTCCCGCAGGCAAGGGTCAAGGGCAGGGTCAGGGCCAAGGTCAGGGCAGACCCCGTGGCAAACAGGGTGGCGGCCCGCGCAAGGGTGGCAAACCCCAGGGCGGCCAGAACTTCAGCGCCCGTCCTCCGAAAAAGGAAAAGGCCATCGATCCGGACAATCCTTTTGCCGCAGCCCTGATGGGGCTGAAGGACAACAAGTAAGGGAGAGGATCCGATATGAGTATTGCTGCAGCTAAGGGACTGAACGCCGATGACGCCATTCGACTGGCGAAGCAATATTTCGACCAGTTTTTTGGTGAAAGTAATGCCAGAAATGTGCTGCTGGAAGGGTTGGAGTTTGATGAAGATCGGGATGCTTGGTTGATCACCATCGGATTTGACGTGGGACGAGAGAAGTATCGCAGTCCTTCGGTCAATGCTCTGGCAATGTTCGAACAGAAAGAGTTTGAGCCGATAAGAGAGACAAGGCAGTTTCTAATATCGGATTCAGACAAGGCGCTCATCTCTATGAGAATTGGTTGAGACGCGTTCTGCTCGACACCAACCTGCTTATCCTGCTTTTGGTGGGCAGCGCACGGTCCGATCTCGTCGGCGAACACAAACGATTGAGGGCCTTCACAGCTCAGCATTGGAACGATTTCTCGCGCTGGCTGGAAGGAACTAAGTCGTTTGTGACATCGCCAAATATCTTAACCGAAACTTCCAATCTTCTCGACATAGGGAAGGGCGCGTTGCCAGCGGTGGTCTCCAACTATATTTCTTTTGTCGAAAAAGCCGATGAACTCGAGGTCACAAGCAAATCTGTAGTCGGAACGGGTTATTTCCTCAGATTTGGTCTGACAGATGCAACTATCCTGCACTTGATAAGGGCCGATGTCGAAGTCGGGACCGTCGATTATAAACTTTATGGCGTTCTGAATTTTCTCGGTGTGAGAGTCACAAATATTCGAAATTTCACAAATCTTGGTGACACGTGAGCAGCAAGTCGAACGACGCGCCTGCCGCCAAGTTGCGGTTGGACAAATGGCTGTGGTTCGCCCGCTTTTTCAAAACCCGCTCGCTGGCGGCCACCCGCGTGGCTGCCGGCGAGGTGCGCGTCAACGGTGAACGCGTCACCAAACGCGCCACCAACGTCGGTCCCGGCGACACGCTGACCTTTGCCCAAGGCGACACGGTCCGCGTCATTCGCGTTGTGGCCATCGGCACGCGGCGCGGTCCGGCCCCCGAGGCACAGGCGCTTTACTCCGATCTGACCCCCGCGGCCCCGCCACCCGAGGACAAACCGCCTGAAAATCCCGCCTATGAGGGAAAAGGTCGCCCCACAAAGCGTGATCGGCGCAAAGCCGATCTTTCCCGGGCGCGGCATCTTGAATGATCGGTTGGGCTGATTTAGCTAGGCTGCGAATTCGCAAACAAGGTTCGCCCGCATGACCTATATCGTCAACGATGCCTGCATCGCCTGCAAATACACCGACTGCGTCGAGGTTTGTCCCGTGGACTGCTTCTACGAAGGTGAGAACATGCTGGTGATCCACCCCGATGAATGCATCGACTGCGGCGTCTGCGAGCCCGAATGCCCCGCCGACGCGATCCGCCCCGACACCGAGCCGGACATGGAGAAATGGGTGGAGTTCAACCGCAAGTACGCCGAACTGTGGCCGGTCATTATCACCAAGAAGGACCAGTTGCCCGAAGCGGAAGAGCGGGACGGCGAAGAGGGCAAGCTGGAGAAGTATTTCTCGGAAGCGCCCGGCGAAGGCGGCTGAGCGAATCACTTGGCGGTTGCCAGGCCTTTCCGGGGCCGCAAAGACCTGAAAAAAGTGCCCCAAAGCCCTGAAACGCTTTGGGAAACGTGAAATTGACCCAAGGTGAACTTTCGCAAGCCCTGTTTTTGTGGTATGGTGATGCTTGTATGAAACGACAGATGCAGCATTCATCCTTGGCCCGCCACTGGCCCGAACTTTAATTCACTGATCCGATTCCGATTGCGGTACGGCCCATGATGGGCATGCCACGGTTGGTTTTTCGCGTCTGACCCCCAAATGTTGCAACCTGTTTGCGAGGATAAAAATGACAAAATCCAAATCTCTTGACTTCCGCCCGAACGAATTTGTCGTCTACCCCGCCCACGGCGTTGGGCAGATCGTATCGATCGAAGAGCAGGAAGTTGCCGGCATCTCGCTGGAGCTGTTCGTCATCTCCTTCGAGAAAGACAAGATGACCCTGCGGGTGCCGACACATAAGGCGACCGAAATCGGTATGCGCGCACTGTCCAGCCCCGACGTGATCAACCTGGCCATGAAGACCCTCAAGGGCAAGGCCAAGGTGAAACGCGCCATGTGGTCGCGCCGTGCGCAGGAATACGAGCAAAAGATCAACTCGGGCGACCTGATCGCGATTGCCGAAGTGGTCCGCGACCTGCACCGCACCGACGACCAGCGCGAGCAAAGCTACTCCGAGCGTCAGCTCTATGAAGCGGCGCTGGAACGCCTGACCCGCGAAGTGGCCGCCGTCAGCGGTGGCGACGAAATGGCCGCGTCGAAAGAGATCAACGACGTTCTGGTCAGCCGCGCCCCACCGGCAGCTGCATAAACGACGCCACGTTCAACAGGGTGGCAAGGCCGCGTCCCGAATAGGGGCGCGGCTTTTTTGTTTCAGGGGGGAATGTCCGTTAGCGGTCGATACGAAACGATATGACCTTTGCGGCAATCGGGTCTAAGGTCGTGTTGAATTGCTTAACATTTATCCCTTGTGAATTTGCAAAGGTGCCGCTCCTATAGCATAGGCATTTTGCCGGGTGGGTTCTGAACCACATGCCCTGTCGGGTTTGTATCAGGGCTTTTCTGTGACCTTGGTTAATATGGCCAAATGCGGAGTGCGAGATGTCGAAGAGACTCATGAAAATCGATTTGGTAGATCGGTTTTCGCCAATCCTTCCTGAACCGCTCGCCCAGGCGCTCATCGGGTTTGTCTGCGCCGCATTGGCTGTCCTGGCACGCGGTGCCGTTGACGTCATTTTCCCCTACGCCGGGCCCTTCGCGTTGACCTTTCCCTTTGTGCTGTTCGCCACGCTGTTCGGCCGATGGGGTGCCGGTATCGGCGTCATGTGCTTTTCCGCGCTATATGCTTGGTACTACGTCTTGCCTGTCACGCAGTCCTTTACGTTCGAAGATCCCCGCGACGGGCCTCGGGTCATCGTCAACGTATTCTCCGGGTTTCTGATCGTTTTGCTTGCAGAGTATTTCCGACGCTTTGTCCGGAACGTTTTGCTGGAACGGGATGCAATTGCGGAAGAACGGCGGCTTTTGCTCGAGGAATTGGATCACCGGGTGAAAAACAATTTCACCATGGTCAGCGCAATGGTGCGGATGGAGTTGCAGGCCGCCCCCGAGGCAGCCGCCGCGTCGCTGCGCACCATTCAGGGCCGGGTGGAAAGCATCGCACGGGCGCACGAATCGCTTTACCGTGGTGATGGCGATATCGGTGCGGTCGCGATGCGTCCGTATCTGTCAAACCTCTGTGCTTCGCTGAATACCGCGTATTTCCAGGGCAAGAATACCATCGTCGCCGATGTCTGTGACGTGCCCCTGCCACGCGATGAAGCGGTTGCGATTGGCCTTGTCGTCAACGAGCTTTGTGTAAATGCCTCGAAACACGCATTCCCCGAACGGGATGACGGACGGGTCGAGGTCAGAATGGTGAACTCCGAAGAAGCCATCATCGTGTCCGTGTCCGATAACGGCGTCGGCATCAAAGGCGAAGCCGTGCGCGAGGGAAGTCTGGGGCAAAGACTCATCAGCGCGTTTTCTGCGCAAGCCGGTGGTTCGATCGAACGTGTCGATCTGGATGTCGGTACGAAATTCCAGCTTGTGCTGCCAAAGAACCAGGCGGCCTAGGGGATCAAGGCCAGCAAGATCACCAGTTCGGCCACCTGCTGCGCGGCGCCCAGCACATCCCCGGTCTGCCCGCCGACCTTGGCCCGTGCCAGTGCGGCCAGCCCGCCCACGGCCAGTGCGGCCAGCACCAGTGCCCAGATCACGCCCCAGCCAGCCACCACCAGTGCCAGCAGGACCGCGAGGCCCAGAGCGGCCAGCGCCACGGACTGCGATGGTTGCCCCACCTGATGCGACAACCCCGTGCGCCGCGCCTGTGGCATCCACGCCATCAGCGCAGGCAACAGACCCCGCGACAGCACCGCCGCCGCCACCATCGGGCCGACGCCCACCGCCAGCGTGGCGCTCAGCGCCATCCAGCGCAGGCCGACCCCCAGACCCAGCGCCAGCACGCCATAGGTGCCAATGCGGCTGTCCTTCATGATCTCCAGCCGCCGGGCAGGGTCAAACCCGCCCCAAAAGCCATCTGCCGTGTCCGCCAGCCCGTCCTCGTGCATGGCACCCGTGGTCACCACCAGCGCAGCCAGCATCAGCCCCGCCGTCACCGGTACGGGCAACCCTGCGGCCATACAGACCCAGCCGACCACGGATGCGATCAGTGCCACCGCCAGCCCCGCCAGCGGAAACGCCCAGGCCGCCTGCGCCTGACGGGCAAAGGCCGCCTTGGGGGCGTGCGGCAAGGGCAGGCGGGTCAGCAGGGCCAGCGCCACGATCACCTCCCACGCGCGGCTGTTGTCGTCTTTGATCATCGCGGTGCCTTTGCTGCGCTTGTTCTATGCGCGCCAACGGGTAAACAGGCCCCACCCCCGAGGCAAGCAAAAGGATTTTGCGCAATGGCACCCGAATTCGAGACACTGGACGCGTTCGCCGCGCTGATGCGCACGGCCCCCGGCCCGGACACGACAGCCCAGGCAGGGGCCACCGCGCGCAATGGCCAACTGACGAAACCCCCCGGCTCTCTGGGGCGGCTCGAGGATCTGGCGATCTGGTATGGCGCTTGGCGCGGGATGGAGCGGCCCGTTCTGGTCGCGCCGCAAATCGTGATCTTTGCAGGCAACCACGGGGTTGCAGCGCGGGGCGTCTCGGCCTTTCCGGCGGAGGTCACGGCGCAGATGGTCGGCAACTTTCAGGCAGGCGGTGCCGCGATCAACCAACTGGCCCGCACATTTGGCGCACGGATGAAGGTCGAGGCGCTGGAACTGGACCGGCCCACGGCGGATTTCACGCAAGCCGAAGCCTTGGGCGAGGCCGATTGCGTCGCCGCGCTGCGCACGGGCTGGGACGCGGTGGACCCGTCCTCGGACCTTCTGGTGGTGGGCGAGATGGGCATCGGGAACACCACGGCGGCAGCGGCGATTGCGGCGGCCCTGTACGGTGGCGGGGGCGAAGCGTGGGTCGGGCGCGGCACCGGCGTGGATGATGCGGGGCTGGCGGTCAAACGCGATGTGGTTGATGCGGGGCTGAAACGCCACGGCGACCTGCGCGGCCTTGCGGCGCTTTCGGCCTTTGGCGGGCGCGAGATGGCGGCGATGGCCGGTGCGATGGTGCGCGCGCGGATCGAAGGCATCCCGATGATCCTCGACGGGTTCATCTGCTGTGCGGCCGCGGCCTGTCTGGAGACAGAAGTGCCCGGCGCACTGGATCACGCGGTTGCAGGGCATCAAAGCGACGAGGCCGCACATGGCAAGCTGTTGGCGGAGTTGGGCAAGGCCCCGCTGCTGCAACTGGACCTGCGGCTGGGCGAAGGCTCGGGTGCGGCGCTGGCGATTGGCGTGCTGCAGGGGGCTGTGGCCTGCCTGAGCGGCATGGCGACCTTTGCCGAAGCTGGCGTGTCGGCGGGCTGAAAGATGAAACGCGCCGCAGTGCTTGCGTTGCTGCCGGTGCTCGCGGCCCAGGGGCTGTGGGTGCGCGCACGGGTGCCGCGCCTGCCCGAGGCTGACGGACCGCGCAGGGGCCGGCTTGGGTCCGGCGCGCCGTTGCGGGTGCTGATCCTGGGCGACAGTTCGGCGGCGGGTGTGGGTGTCGCGATGCAGGATGACGCGCTGTCGGGGCAACTGGCGGCGCGACTGGGCAGCACACGCGAGGTGACATGGGACCTGCGCGCGCGCAGCGGTGCGACGACGGCGCAGGTGCTGGAAGAGGTGCAGTCGGCGGAGCTGGGGCGCTTTGACGTGGCCGTCGTGGGGCTGGGCGTGAACGACTGCAAGAACGGTGTGCCGCTGGCGCGCTGGGTCGCGCAGTCTTGTACGCTTTATGATCTTTTACGTACCAAATGCGGCGTGCGACTGATCTGCGCCTCGGCCCTGCCGCCGATGGGCGATCTGCCTGCCTTGCCGCGGCCGCTGTCCACGGTCATGGCGGCGCGGGCGGCGGTCTTTGATGCGGCGCTGATCGGGATGGTGGAACAGATACCGGTCCTGCGCCGCGTGCGCCCCGATATTGCGATCACTGCGCAGGTCATGGCGGCGGACGGGTTTCACCCCGGACCACTGGTCTATGCCGCATGGGCCGAGGCGGTGGCTGCAGAGGTCGGGACACTGCTTTAAGGATTGCGGCGCTGACGCGCCACACGATGTTTGCAGCCCCCTGCGGGGGGCTGCGTGCCTCCGGCGGGGATATATCGGGCCAAAAGAAAGGGAGGTCAGGCGCGTTTCTTTTCCGGTTCGCGTGACAGCAAGGCGGTTTCGAGGTCGCGTTGCAGTTCCTTGGCGCGCTCGACGTATTCCTTGTTCTGCTCGATCTTCACGCCCGGTTTCCACAGCGCCGCCAGTTGCCGCACGGTGTCGCGGTCGTGGTGGTAGAACACGCGTTCGGCTTCGGCGGCCTCGTATTCGGAAAGACCTACGTTTTCCAGCACATAGCGGCCCGCGCGCAGCGAGCTGTCGAACATTTCGCGCACGATGTCATTGGCCCCTGCCTGATACAGGCGGTAGGTGTGGGTGCGGTCATAGGCGCGCGCGACGATGTGCAGGTCGGGGCGCAGTTTGCGGGCATAGGTGACCAGCGTGATCGCAGCCTCGGGGTCATCCAGCGCCACAACCAGCACGCGGGCGTCCTTGATGCCTGCGGCGGTCAGGATGTCGGGACGGGTGGGATCGCCCAGGAACCCCTTGACGCCAAAGCGGCGCATCAGCTGGATGGTTTCCATGTCGTGGTCCAGCACCACCGTGGCAAAGCCCGATCCTTGAACCAGCCGGTTGACGATCTGGCCAAACCGGCCGATGCCCGCGATGATCACCGGGCCTTCTTCGTCGATCTCGTCGGGTTCATAGGCGGTGCTGCCGTCGGTCATGTGGCGGCTGATCACCTCGTAGAGGATGAACAGCAGCGGGGTGATCAGCATCGACAGCGCAATCACCAGCAGCAGGATTTCCGCGATGCCGGTCGGCAGGATGCCCTGGCCCACGGAAAAGCTGACCAGCACAAAGCCGAATTCGCCCGCCTGTGCCAGCGACAGGGCAAACAGCCAGCGGTCGCGGCCCTTGATCCTGAAGGCGAGGGCCAGGATCATCAGGATCGCGCCCTTGAGCAGGATCACCAGCAGCGCCATCGACAGGATCGCAGGCGCGTTGCCAAAGAGCAGCGGAAAGTTGATGCCCGAGCCGACGGTGATGAAGAAGAGGCCCAGCAGCAGCCCCTTGAACGGTTCAAGGTCGGTTTCCAGCTCGTGGCGAAATTCGGAGCTGGCCAGAACCACCCCCGCCAGGAATGCGCCAAGCGCAGGCGACAGGCCCACCAGCATCATCAGGAACGAGATGCCGACCACGATCAGCAGTGCCAGCGCCGTGTACATCTCGCGCAGGCGGGAGGCGTGGATAAAGCGGAACACGGGCCGCGTCAGGAAGATGCCCGCGAGGATCACCGCGGCGATGGCGCCGATGGTCACCAGCGTGACGCCCCATGCGGGCAGCCCGTCCACCAGGCTCATGGTGTGGTGATCGTCCGTGGCCGGTACGATTGCGCCGTTTTCGGTCAGCTTCATCGGGATGGTGACGGCGATCAGCGGCAGGAATGCCAGGATCGGGATCACCGCGATGTCCTGCGTCAGCAGCACCGAAAACACCGAGCGCCCGCCGTTGGTCTGCATCAGCCCCTTTTCCGACAGGGTTTGCAGCACGATGGCGGTGGACGACAGCGACAGCGTCAGGCCGATCGCCAGCGAAACGCCCCACGGCTGGTCATAGGCCATTGCCACCCCCATCAACACCAGCGTGGACAGGGCGACCTGCAAGCCGCCCAGGCCCAGCAGCTTGTGCCGCATGTCCCACAGCGCGCGCGGTTCCAGTTCCAGTCCGATCAGGAACAGCATCATCACCACGCCAAACTCGGCAAAGTGTTGCAGGCTTTCGGTTTCCGATCCCACAAGGCCCAGCACAGGTCCGATCAGAATGCCCGCCGTCAGATAGCCCAGCACCGAGCCCAGCCCCAGTCGGGCGGCGATCGGTACGGCGATGACGGCGGCAAGCAGATAGATCGAGGCTTGGTAAAGAAAGCCTTCCATGGGCGCGGGCTCCTGATGCTGGGTTGTGCCCATAGTGGCGGGGATTGCGGCCAAGGACAACGGCATTGGCTGCGGTTCTGGTGTACGTCAGATGGTTTTGATCTTTACGTCATCAACGGGGCCAGATGGGAAGACCGGAGGTTGGTGGGGATTGCAGCGAAGGTCGGGTTTGAGGCCAGAGTGACCTTGCCACTGAGGGCAGCGCCCGACCGCGGGTGGGCATCACACCGCCAGTTAGCACCACTTTATTTCTATGCTTTGGCATGGGGATGAAGAGATGCAAGCCGGTGAGGAAGCGCCCGCCCATGGGGCGGTCGGGCGCT
>TARA_R110002033_G_scaffold37722_2_pt1 | contig 10745 bp, 7 predicted proteins | sample TARA_R110002033 | Tara Oceans TARA_R110002033 (sample SAMEA4397051) | marine metagenome | biome: Polar Biome; feature: [SRF] surface water layer (ENVO:00010504); material: water (ENVO:00002006), including particulate matter (ENVO:01000060) such as... | depth 5 m
CGAGTCACAAATAGCACCTATTAAACCGCATGGCATTGGCCGTTAATTGACTGACTCTTGGTTTTCTGCTGATATAACATCTTCCTACTGACCAAACCGCGCGATATCGCCATCGGGCGTGCTGTGCTCGATAATGATTAGCCCCGGTTTTTAGGTTATTTCAATTTAATCATGCTGACTATTTAAAGGCAGGGTTTGTCTCAGCTGCTAAGTGACAAACTTCATATTTCTGACTCAATATGTGTACAGGTGGAGTGATAATCGACATCTGTAATAGCACAAAATCTATCGCAACCTCATCGCTAAATCATTATGTTATTGACTCAATAAGTGGGTTTCATGGTTGATTTTGAGTATAGATTTGATGTTGAAAGTAACGAATTTTAAAGAGATATTATTTTCATCATTAATTACAGCTTTGGCATGAATTACCAACCTTTTCACTACTTAAATATCACAAAAATACAACTTAAGTTGCTGTTATAAAATAAAAATAGCCAAACTTAGACTAGCTCGTTTTTGGCAGGTATGATGAATGAACATAAGGCGTTACTATGCCCAAATTGTCTTGGATAAATTATGAACAAATCAATATCTTGTATCGCCGTTTTGGTTTTACTCACCGCGGCTTGCTCTGAAGCCCCGAAAGAAGACATTGCAGCTAGTACGAGCCAAGTTCAAACAGATGTTGCCAATCCTGTGCCTGTGGGTGACAGCAGTCAACATTCGCTCGATTGGGCAGGTAGCTATGAAGGTGTGTTGCCTTGCGCAAGTTGTGAAGGTATACAAACCCTAATGACACTTAAAGCTGATAATAGCTTTGTTGAGGAAACTGTTTATTTGGGCAAAGACGAGAAAATTTTCAAACTGATTGGCAAAGTGACATGGGGCGAGCATGGCCAAAAAATCATCTTGCCAGATGGCACACAATATCTGGTTGGTGAAAATCAGTTGATCAGATTGGACACTCAAGGCAATAGAATTACTAGTCAGCTTGCTGCTAATTATGTGTTGAAAAAGAAACCATAGCAGTGGGTTTATATCAAGAACTGAACATCGCACTTCAGTTTATGGCAATGAAAAATACTCTTGCCTCTAAAACATTAAATATTAACAGCTCAACCAGGGAACGGTTATCAGACTCAGACATGAGTAACTCTTATCGATATTGACGATATCAATTCTAGTTTGGGCTGTACCGCAATATGACATATTCAGCTAAAGCGTGACTTTGAATTCACAAGTACCAAGGATCCGCTATCGAGATTGCTCACCCACTTAGTCATTAATGGCGTTAGGTCAGCACGAATACTAAACAGGCTGATGGAGCTCAGTTTGAAATATACATCTATTTCAACGCTAAGTCGGTGTGCTTATTGAATGTAAATCTAACTAAGTATTGATACTTAAAAGCGCTGACGGTTGTCGATAGTCCTTTCTACAGTGGGTGTTGAGCCTGCTTCTCTTAATCACTATGCAATCTAAAAGCCAACTAAATACAAGGTGTTCAGCAATCATAATGACATTTACCAACTTGAGATCAAACGCTCAAAATCAACATTTTCCGCATTAGTGTGTAAATTTATTACTGTATTATTGTTCTGTAATTACTATTTTTGATACAAAAAAATCTTTTAAGTAACATTCCATAGTGCATTTATCTTATAACGATGCATTGCCTTTTCCAATTGACTATAAGAAGTATTCAATGAAAAGTATCAACACTCTTACGACAGCCTCAGTGCTGTTACTTATTTGCAGTAGTCCAGTGCAAGCCGATAATTTCTCTGCTGATAACTACCTGTTTGGTGATATCGGTGGTATTCGCAGCCAGATGCATAATGCTGGTGTTGACGTTAGCTTAGGTTATACCTTTGAAACAGGTGGCAACCTAAACGGTGGACAACGTCATGCGACTAGCTATGCCGACCAAACTGTCCTTGGTGCTAATTTCGACCTCGAAAAATTACTTGAACTGTCCGGTGCCAACTTCCACGTTGCGTTAACTAATCGAGGTGGGCAGAGCCAAAACATTAATGATAAAGCCGAAATTGGCCAATTAATGCAGTCAATAGAAGTGTTTGGTCGTGGCCGAGTTACCCGTATTTCAGAATTTTACTATGAGCAAAATTTGCTTCGCGGTGACCTCAATATCAAATTAGGCCGAATGAATGTGGGCGCTGAGTTTGGCGATTTTCAGTGTGAATTTGCCTATCTTGGATTCTGTGGTTCGCAAGTTGGTAACTTTAATTCAACTATATACAACTGGCCTATCAGTCAATGGGCAGGTGTTATCAAATATCAGCTAGCGCCAGAGTGGTATGTCAAAACAGGTATTTACCAGATGAACCCAAGCTGGCTTAAAAACAGCCAAAATCTTAATTTAGGCAGTCCTCACGGCACTTTGGGGATGACGATTCCTGTTGAACTTGCTTGGATGCCGAAGATCAATGGCCTACCGGGTACTTATAAACTCGGTTATTGGCATGATACCGTTGGCGGGGAAGACCTTTACTACAATGAAGAGGGTAACCCCTTGATTATTGATGGCGGTAAAGCACGCCAACATGACAGTAAAGATGGGGCTTATTTTGTTGCTGAGCAACAAGTGACTTCTGTTGGTGGTGATTCTGATCGTGGTCTTAGTGTGTTCTTTATGGGGACGTTAAACGACCAAGATATCACTACTGTTGATCACTCTTTGGCATTAGGTGTTAATTATCAAGGTCCATTTGCAACACGTGCAAATGATAAATGGGGCTTAGCCGCAACCTATTTACATGTAAACGATAGTTTTGCCGATAGTGCGCATCTTTACAATAATAATCATGTAGTTAATATGCCTGTCAAAGACACTGAGACGGTAGTTGCAAGCTATTATAAATTTCAAGTCACTAAATATGCTGCTATTCGTCCTGAAATTCAATACATCATTAATCCAGGTGCTATCAGTGAGAATGACGATACTTGGGTGGTGACACTTAAAGGTGATATCGCATTTTAAGTAAGGTTCAAATGGCAAGTTATTGTCAGAGTCACTTAATTGAGTGCTAATAAAGAGATTGCCGTTATATTAAGTTTTTCGATTTTATGAAAAATGAGTGAGTGAAATCCACATAAAAGGATGGTTTGTAACCTTTATCGATGGTTTTAACTATTTAGGATGTTGGTAACAATTAGGTAATTTTGTTACCGACATCATATCTTGGAGATCTGATTGTGACATCACATCTTAGCTTTGTTAAATTGATGTCTGATCACTCACGTAGTCACCTCGACTATTCGAGGTTTCAACCAAATAGTGTAGTTATTCCTACAAATTAAGGAGTGGTAATCGTTGGTCTCCTTAATAAGTACATTAAGTTGTACTAATAGTCTGATTGATATTGGAATAGTGAGTAAAAATGTAAGCAGCCGCTTTTTTACTTTACCTATTCCACTGCAATAAATAAAAAATACACTAATATTATGCAGTTAAGTGTTTAATTCGGAGTTCCAATGAACAAAAAAACTTCAACCACTATTCAGTTGCTCGCCCCTTTCACAGGAGTTTGCTGTCCACTGAGTCAGGTTCCTGATGCCGCATTTTCACAAAAGATGGTCGGCGATGGTCTAGCGATAGACCCCATTGAAAACATACTTCACGCGCCATGTGATGCCACTATTAGTCAAATACACCCTTCAAAGCATGCCGTGACCTTATTAACTGCCACAGGCATTGAGATTCTGGTTCATATAGGTGTCGACACCGTTAAATTGAAAGGTGAAGGTTTTAAGGCTTTGGTTAAGGTGGGGGATGTTGTCAAAGCCAAAACGCCACTCATTGAGTTAGATTTAGATAAAGTAGGTTGTAGCGTCAAAAGTTTGCGAACAGTGATACTGCTTACCGATATGACAAGAATTATTAACTTAACTCCGACCATGGAAAAATGTGTTAACGCCGGAGATTTGTTGTTTAGTGCTGAGTTAGCTGCGGCAGGTGAAGCGGTAACAAAGTCAGATGACATGATAAGCTCAGACCCTATCGTTGTCATTAATCCAACCGGTATCCACGCTCGCCCCGCTGCCGCCATCGTTACCGCGATTAAGTCATTTGAATGTGACGTGATGATTGAAAAAGCAGGCAAGCAAGTCAATGCCCGCAGTGTGGTTGGTCTGATGGGGTTAGACATCGCTTTTGGGGAGCAGATTGTTATTCTCGCTAAAGGCAAAGATCAACAAGCGGCAATCGCGGCATTAGCTGAGGCGATAAGCTCAGGTTTAGGTGAAGAGGGCGCAGATGCATCACAGGTGACTAACAAGGTTAAAAGTGATTTTGACCCTTTTTCCGAGCCGTCACTGCTACTCCAAACAAGCCAAGATCCCCGTCAGTTAATTGGGGTAGAAGCATCTCCAGGTCAAGTGAGAGGGCGTTTATATGTGATTAACGCTGAGGTGCCTAAATTTGACACTTTTGCTGATGATGCACAGGTTGAGCAAAACATTCTTGACGATGCGATGAAAATAGCCGATGCCACTTTAGCTGAGTTAGTTGAAGAATTACAGCGCAAAAATATGGGGCAAAAAGCCGATATTTTTGTCGCTCATCAAGAGCTAATGTCAGATCCAGATTTGTACGACGATTGTATTATTGAATTACAACAAGGCAAGTCAGCCCCGTATGCTTGGAGTAAGAGCATCTGCCGCCAAGCCGACAAACTTGCTGGGATGGATAATCCCTTGTTGGCTGGACGTGCAACGGATCTTATGGACGTCGGCAACCGTGTCTCACGGATTATGGCGGGATTATCTCAAGACACGATTCCTACTGATCTCCCTGAAAATACTATTCTAGTCGCTAAAGATTTAACCCCTTCTGATACCGCAAAACTCAATCCTGCATTTGTTAAAGGCATCTGCACCACATTAGGTGGGGCATCGAGCCACAGCGCTATTTTAGCAAGAGCAATGGGCATTGCTGCTATGGCTGGCGTTGAAGCTAAGATCATGTCCTTACACGGTACCGAGGTATTACTCGACACCGCTAAAGGCTACCTATTATTGTCGCCAACCGAAGCTGAAATGACTGAATTGAACGTCATTAAAGATGCTGCGGAAGAACAAAAAGCCTTAGCTTTTGCGCAAAAAGATGAAACAGCCGTGACCTTGGATGGAGTTCGGTTTGAAATCGCCGGTAATATTGCCAAAGTCAGCGATGCCCAGAAATTAGTCGACATGGGTGGTGAAGCCGTTGGCTTATTACGCTCAGAGTTCCTATATCAAGATCAATCTGTTGCTCCTTCAGAAGATGAACAGGAGCAAGTCTATCGTGCGGTACTGCAGACCTTAGGCCAGAGACCATTGGTGGTGCGCACGTTAGATGTCGGCGGTGATAAGCCTTTAGCGTATTTACCTTTACCTAAAGAGGATAACCCATTCCTTGGAGAGCGAGGGATCCGGGTTGGTTTAGATAAACCGGCAGTCTTACGCCAACAAGTACGAGCCTTATTGAAAGCGGCCGATGCGGGTAACTTACGTATTATGTTCCCTATGGTGGCGTCTTTGTTCGAGCTTAAGTTAGCCAAACAAGTGGTAAAAGAAGAAGCCGAAAAATTGGCGATTGATATCAGTGGTATTCAGATTGGTATCATGATTGAAGTGCCATCAGCTGCTGTAATGGCAGATGTATTAGCTGAGCATGTTGACTTTTTCTCTATCGGTACCAACGATTTAACTCAATATACTTTAGCGATTGATCGTGGTCACCCAAAGTTGGCTGCCATTGCTGATGGCTTACACCCAGCAGTATTACGCCTTATCGATATGACCGTTAAAGCCGCGCACGCCAAAGGTAAGTGGGCTGGTATTTGTGGTGGCTTGGCTGGCGAAAAAGATGCAGTGCCGATATTGGTTGGTTTAGGCATTGATGAATTGTCCGTGAGTGTGCCTTCGATCCCTGAAGTGAAACATCAAGTACGTCATCTAAATCAGCAAGCTTGTCAGCTTATCGCTGCTAAAGCGATGAGCTGCGCAGATGCCAAAGATGTTCGAGCATTAATGCGAGATCCTAATACGCTAATAGCTGTTAAAGGCGAGATCTAAAAAGCGTTGATCACTTGGTTATCTATTGAAATTTCTAAGGTTGTATTATGACATCTAAAACAATAAAAACAGCTAAGCCGAAGAAGGCCATGATGAGTGGCGCATTTTCGGTGTTACAAAAAGTGGGTAAATCGGTTATGTTGCCGGTTTCTGTATTACCTGTCGCGGGTATTCTGTTAGGTGTTGGGAGCGCAGGTTTTAGCGTATTACCCGATATCGTCAATGTGTTAATGGTCCAAGCCGGGGAAGCTATCTTTGGCAACATGGGATTACTTTTCGCCATAGGTATTGCGTTAGGCTTTGCTAAAAATGATGGTGTGGCAGCTATGGCGGCATTGGTTGGATACGCCATTATGGTTAGAACCATTGGTGTACTTGAACCAGGCACAGATGTCGGGGTGTTTGGCGGTATGATTGCAGGTGCAATTGCGGCTTCGACATTTAACCGCTTCTTTAAAATTCAATTGCCTTCTTATCTGGGCTTCTTCTCTGGTAAACGAAGTGTACCTATTATTACCGGTTTTGGAGCGATTTTTGCTGGCGTTATCTTATCGTTTATTTGGCCTCCGATAGGCAATGCTATTGCTGCATTTTCTCATTGGGCGGCATATCAAAACCCAACATTAGCCTTTGGTATTTACGGTGTGGTAGAACGCTCGTTAATTCCAGCTGGTTTGCACCATGTATGGAACGTGCCTTTCTTCTTCGAAGCGGGTAATTGTGTTGACAGTTTAGGGAAACCGGCAACAGGCGTACTGACATGTTATTTGCAAGCAGACGATGCTAGCCGAGCTGCGGGTAATGGTTTTGGTCAATTAGCCGGCGGTTACTTATTTAAAATGTTTGGTTTACCAGCTGCTGCAATGGCGATTTGGCATACTGCGCGCCCAGAAAATAGAGTGATGGTCGGCAGTATCATGATTTCGGCGGCGTTAACTGCATTCTTAACCGGGATCACTGAACCTATTGAGTTTGCTTTCTTATTTGCGGCACCGTTACTGTATGTTGTGCACGCATTAATGGCTGGTTTTGCTTATGTTTTAGTGAATATGTTGGGTGTGGTTCATGGAACCTCGTTTTCGCATGGCTTAATCGATTTCCTTGTTCTTTCTGGTCATTCGCAAAAAATCTGGTTATTGGTTGTTTTAGGCCTCATTTATGCTGTGCTGTATTACATGGTATTTAGATTCTTAATCTTAAAGTTCGATTTGAAAACGCCTGGACGCATGGATATTGAATTAGAGGTTGTATCAACACAAGGAACGGAAAGAGCGCGTAACTTTATTGAAGCCTTTGGTGGCCCTGAGAATTTAACCAATGTTGATTCTTGTATCACCCGTTTACGTATGGATGTGGTTGATACCAGTAAAGTGGATCAGGCGAGATTGAAGCAACTCGGCGCTAGTGGTGTGTTGATTTCAGGCAATGCCGTACAAGCTATTGTGGGAACTATCGCTGAAGTGTCACGCACTGAAATTGATGAAATGCTCGCTTCTGGTGGTTATGTTGTTGCTGGTCCTGTGGCAAGCACAGAAACGGATGCCGTTAACATTACGTCGAGTGATCGCCAGCAAGCGCTTGCCATTCAACCACTTTTAGGTGAGGTCAGTTCATGTCGTGCAATTGCGGATAACCGTTTACGCCTTGAAGTGAAAGATGCAAGTCAATTAGATAAGACGGCTTTGCAAGCTCAGGGAATTGAAGCCATATTGGTATTAAATCCGAATTTGGTGCATTTAATTTTTAGTGCCAATACTGCGGGTATCGCCAATGTATTGAACGAGACTCTTGCCGATTAAACCTGAGATTCAAGCCGGTAATAATGGTGTTCTTTACCTGTAACGGTTAAATCAGTGTTTACGTCCTCAAGCGCCTATTGATAGCCAATAGGCGCTTTTTTTAGTGTGGTGCCTGCCGTTTACCTCACTTATTGCATCTCTTATCTCGAGTGTAGAACGTACTATATTTACGTTTCACTCTCTAATTGACTCAAGTGCTGCTTAATCAGCGCTATCATTGCTTGCGCGGCAAAAGACAAATGCTTTTGCTTACGCCAAAACAATGATAATTCCCAGCGTAAGTCTTCACTTGCTAAAGGAATATTGACAACCGCGCCAACTCGGTATCGTTCGGCAATAATTTTTGGCAATATCATGACTCCTGTGCCAGCGGCTACCAGGGCAATACCAAAATCAGCATGACTGACTCGAGTGATATTTGTTGGCTTAAATCCCGCCTTTGCACACGCTTCAAGTACCAGCTCATATAGGGCATATTCGGGTTCAAACATCACTTGAGCCAATAGATTAAGCTCACTGAGTTGGAGTATTGATTTACTCGCGAGCACATGGGCCGAAGGCAATACGACCACCATTGAATCATTACGGACGCGAATACCATCAAATTCATCTTCAAAATCAATGATGCCTGTTGCAAGTTCAATTTCATCTTTATGTAAGGCCACTGTTTGTTCAATCCCGCCGCGCACCAGTAACTGTAATTCAACGTTAGGATGTAGCTGCCTAAATTTCGCTATTACTGGAGCAAATAATTCGGCGCTGCCTAAGGGAGCTAAGCCTAATTTAAGTAAACCGCCACTTAAATTACGCAAATGATCCAGCTCGGTTATCATCAGTTGGCGACCTTCTAACAAAGTAGACGCATGACGATAAACAACTTGCCCTGCTTCAGTTAAGCGGATCTGAGAGCCGCGTTTTCCGCGCTCTAGTAATACCATATCAAGTTCTTCTTCAAGCAAGCGTATTGCCTTTGAGAGAGCGGGTTGAGTAACAAATGCAGCATGACACGCTTTAGCGAAACCACCGGCGTTAACAACCTCAGTGAAATAGTGCAGTGCTTTAAGATCCATATACATAACCAAAAGTGATTAAATCAATCATTAATATTCATTTTTTTTATGAATTAAGCAAGAGTAAACTGCTCATATCAACTAAAAACACCCAGTGTGAAATCAAATGTTATCTTCATTAAATACCCATAGCGCCTTTTTAAAGTGCCAAACAACCTTATTCATTCAAGTGAGTGGTCTGTGCCTATTTGCTTGGTTATGTCAGTGGGCTGCTCAATCTGTTGATTCAATTATTCCTGGTAGCGTTATAGGCTTAGGCATTCTATTAGTCTTATTGTCATGCCACTGGGTACCCGAAAAAATCGTTAACCAAGGTTCAGCATGGTTAATTGGTGATTTATTGCTATTTTTTATTCCGCCAGTTGTGGCGATTACCAAATATCAATTAATACTCGAAAGCTATGGTGCTGAGCTGATTGTATGCATGTTACTGGCCAGCACTAGTGTGTTATTAGGCACGGCATTTATCGTTGATAAGTTATTTAAGTTTGAACGTAAACAAAGGTTAAACAGCATTACATCACAGCGCTTACACCTTAAAGAAACTCCGCTCAATTTTGAATACAATAGGCAGTAGCATGAATGGTTCATTATTAGGCTTTTTGTGTTTGTTACTCACATTGGCAGGCTATTACTTTAGTAAGCGACTTTATCTACGCCGGCAACGTGTTTGGTTTGCTCCGATCATAATGGCACCGACGATTATTTTGCTGACCGTGGTAATATTTCAAATCCCACTGGCTGACTACTTTCAATTTACCCATTGGCTACCTGCGTTATTGGCTCCTGCGACTATCGCGTTTGCGGTGCCCATTTATCGGGAGCGCGCATTGATTAAGCGTTACCCATTAACCATCAGTATCGGGGTGATAGTGGGGTTATGTTTGGGCGTGGGATCGTCATGGTTGATTATTCAATTTACCCATATGCCGTCAGAGCTGTCTAAAAGCTTGATTGTTAGATCTGTTTCAACTCCGTTTGCGATTGAGGCCACGAGCGCATTTGGTGGTATACCGGAATTAACCGCAATGTTAGTTTTGGTGACAGGTATTATGGGCATGCTGATTTGCGATCCCCTTTTTAAAGCTGCGAACATAAAAAGCAGCTTAGCCAGAGGGATTTCTTTAGGTGCATCAGCACATGGCGCTGGAGCGGCTAAAGCGAATCAAATTGGCCGGGAAGAAGGCGTTATCGCCAGTTTAACCATGATTTTTACCGGTATAGCTATGGTGATCACCGCGCCTTTATTCGCGTTATTGTTTTAAATTTGAACTCTCATATCGATATTACAACATAATAAAACTGACAATATATGCTATAAACAACAAATATTCAGAGATCACCTTAGTGCCATACAATAAACGTGTAGTACGGCAGTGTATTAGTAATATAAAGTTGTTAATGAGTTGTTTTTAGAAGGTGGGAGTAGTAGTAATGGGTGTAATTATATTTTCCCTTTAAAAGTATAATCTTAGGTGGGATTAGGTGTTTCTAAGTGATAGTATTAGTTAAAATTCCCACCTTCAAGTATCAATTTTTTAACAGTTGACGCGGTGGTCAATACTGATTTTAAATCTACAAAAGATAAGGATATACAGTGAAATTACATAGAATTGTAACATTAACTACATTACTCGGTTTAACAGCATGTGGTGGTGGAAGTGAAAGTAGTTCAGAAGCAGTATCATTGATTCAACCTCCCCCCCCACCGGAAAATATTATTCCAGTTGCTAACATTGCCTCTCTTTCGTCAGTAATTTCTTTGACCGAAGTACAATTAAATGGCAGTGCCAGC
>TARA_R110002033_G_scaffold129579_1_pt1 | contig 10743 bp, 5 predicted proteins | sample TARA_R110002033 | Tara Oceans TARA_R110002033 (sample SAMEA4397051) | marine metagenome | biome: Polar Biome; feature: [SRF] surface water layer (ENVO:00010504); material: water (ENVO:00002006), including particulate matter (ENVO:01000060) such as... | depth 5 m
CATTCTTTATATTTGACAATGTACTTTCTTTGACAAAACCAGAACCAAGCGTTGATGGATAATTTTGTAATTCTTTCATAGCTGTTAATAACTGATTATTGTACAATATTTCATCACCCTTTGACCTACCTAACATCTTAATCAATTGTTGAAATTTTTCAGTACCGATTGGTATCATAGCTCCAGCTTTTGACGTTCCACCTACCATATCTAATAATCCAAGTCCTGTACCAACTATTTGTTGAGGTTCTTGTCTTGATTCTTCAAATGCAGTTGTTACTTTGTCAATGTAATTATGAGCAAATTCTTTTACTGTAGGTAAATCTTCTGATTGTTGGAATCTACCTCCTGATATAAGCCCTAATAATGTATCTTTGTTCATAATAATCTCCTGTTAATCATATATGTCAAATTGATATTTATGTGTACCGTTTCGTACATTTTTCCAAAATTCACTCTTTTTCTTTTGGTATAATTTTTCTACTTCTAATTCTGATGCTCTATCTTTTTCATCAAGTAATGACATATAGAGTTCGTATTTTGTTTTTTTAGCAGTACCTCTTTTTCTCCAAGATGTTGGTATAGGTCTTTGCTTGTTAATTATTGATGCTAAATGACCAATATGTTTTTTTCTAATTTTTCTTTTAGTCTTTTGTAATGCGGGGTCTGCTCCTAAATCATAAGACATTCTTGTATGTAAAGCTGTCCAATACATTTCTGATTGTAACTTAGGGTCATCTGACCAAAATGCATTTATAAGGTCTCTTGTATATGGACTATTTTTATCTAAATAATCAGCTTCATCTGCTGTATAACCTGTATCTTTAAAATATTCTTTTATAAATTGATTTTGTCTACGTTTTGATTTATCATATTTATTTTTATTCGGTTTGCTTTTTCTTTCTATTATTTTGCGTAAATCACCGTATCCAATTACAATTTCACGAAGAGCATCGTCTAGTCCTATAAGTGGTTGTTTCTTACCTGTTGCTACATAAAGTATATTATTAGCAATAGAAGTCATTACTTTTAACATAGCTGGATAATAAGAATCAACTACATTTCCAAATTCATCAGCAGCACTACTAAATACACCTAACCACTCAGCTCTTATTAAATCATCATAGAATTGACCTGCTCTACTTTTAAATTTATTTCTTTTATCTTCATCAAGCATCATAAAAGTTATATAAGTTAATGCACTTCCACTAAAACCCATCGTAGATAAATATCTTAATAATGGTATTGGATTACCATCTAATACTAATGGTTTAGCAACTAAATTGTATAAAGGGTCTGTTATTCTATAAGCAATTCTATAAAAAAGAGTACCCGACTTAGCCCATTGTTTACCCATCCAACCAGGAACAAACGGAAGATTAGGACTTCCTTGAGTTGTGCTATGAGCCATATCCTCTACTTGGTCTAATAAATCAGGTCTTTCATGTATTCTTTCACTTCCCAATTCTGTTAAATCTGCAATATCTTTATCTGTAAGTTTTAAACCATCTGATAATAAACGAAATGACTGCTTTTTAGGAATACCTCTGTTCATTATAGTTTTGATACCATTTAAATTATCAATATGTGCTTTTAAAGCTGGTTCAGCTATAGCAATAGCCATAGCACGATTTGCAATTTCAGTAGGAAGCATAAGACCAGGATTAATTCTTCCTATTGCAAAACTATCGGTAACTCCAAATTCATGAACACCAGCAACTAAAGCTCCAGACTGTCTTGTTTTACCCATTACGTTTCTTGGATTTCTTAACCATTGTGAAAATGCATTAATTGTCTGTCTATATCCAAATACAGTAACATTCATTCCTTGTCCAAGTAATAAATTTTTACCACCAGCTCTTGGACTAGATAGAATTGCTTTAGCTGTATATCCAGTTGCTCCACTTAAAAATCTTTCAAATGTTGTCATAGTTCCAGCTGAATTTACTTGTAAAGATAAATTGTCTATAGCCCAATTTGCATAATTAGGACTTGTTTCTTTTGCTAATCTATCTTTTAATCCTGGAGTATTTTCAGTACCCTGTATAATATCACTTTGAGCTCCATTTCTACCAAAAATTTCATAAGTTGCTCCAATATGTGATGTTCGTTGAGCATAAGATGACATTAACTTTGTGTAGTCTGTTTCATATACTTTTAATACACTACCAACAGTTTTCTTTTTTCCATTAATATCTATTACTTCAGAACCTTTCTTTATTGGTTCTCCATTGACATCCTTAAATGATTTTACTTTTATTAATCTCTTGCCCCCCTTTTCAAAAGGAAAGATTGGTGGAAGTTTTGCAACTCTTGAATATATAGTTCCGTAAACAGCTCCAGTATTAGCTACAAATTGTCCGACATTAGTTATTTTTTTCTCAGCTATTTGTCTCTTTTTTAACATACTAATACCCATTTTAGCAATTTCTGGGTCCATTGTCGAAAACCACTCGACCAAGTTATCTCTAAAAATAGGGTCAACAAATTTATCTTTAAATTCTTTTGTTACAGAACGAGTTAAAAACTCATTAACAATATGATGATTTGGTTTAGCTAACTTACCCTCTTTGTTATGCATTCTAACCCATTGACCATCTGAATTTTGAACTTCATTAGATGTGTGTTTTTCTAATTTTATAAATTTATTATTTTTATATATCGGCACGTATCTATCCTTGCCAATAATAAACCAACCATTGTCTACTGCTCCTGTTTCCCTGTTTACTTTTCTTAATGATTCAATATACCAATTTGGTATCTGTTTTTTATAAACCTTCCCGCCCTCTACAATTTTAACAACTACATCTTCAAACGCAGGTTTTTTCCAGTTGTTGTTACTATCTCTAAACTTTAATCCCTTAGTAACTCTTATTGCGTCATATGGTACTAATAAATCTATTTTTTCTCCTGCTGGTGTATAAGATTCAAATAAATCTTGGTACTCCATTTTTGAAGACGAAGCATTTCTTACTTCAGTTTTATTTTTTAGAAGCATATTAGCTAAAATATCATCTGTAAAAGCATTGTGATATTCTATTATATCATCTACTGCATATTTATCCATTGATTTAGGATATAAGTCTTTAAATAATGGGTCTACAAGATATGTAATATTTTTCATATCTGATTTATCTATTTCAAAACTTTTTCTTATATCATATAAAAATCCAGCAAATTGACCAGTATTTCTTACTCTTCTAATATTAAACTTTAATGACATTCTAGCTAAGTCAAAAGCAGCTTTACTATCTTGCATCATATTAACTGTATATACTGGCAAAGCTAATTTTTGTGTACCAAGTAAAAGTTTTCTGAGTCGAGGTTTTGTACTGAACATTACGTCAGCTGGGGGCAAAATAGATGACATCATTTGATTATAAGATTCGCTCACTTGAGGTTGTTCAAATATTGCAATTGCCTCGCTCAATTCTTGTGGACTCATATTTTTAGATGAACCCTTACTTCTTGGAAAAATTTCTCTCAGTAAAAGTGTTTGGTCGCCTTTTTCTAATCCTGATTTTCTTCTTGCTGTGTTTAATTGTCTTTGTAGAGATTTATATAAAGTATATTCTGGACCTAAAATATTTTCTCTAGCTCCAACAGTTTTTGCAATTTGACCTTCAACAGCTTGAGGATTTACCCAATTATCAGCTACAGCATCTAAAGCTTCTTCTTTTGTTTTAAACCTCATAGGTTCATCGCCACGTTTTAGAACCATTTCTTTTTGAACTATTTTATCTAATTGTCTTGAATCCCATACAGCCATAGCTCCAAATGGTTTATCATACATTGGGTCAAAGTTAGGATTAGATTCAAAAATATCTTTTTTCAATGGCTGATTCTTTTTTAATTGATTCATGTCAGGCCATTCAGATACGTTAGCTTCTTTAAATTGACCAAACTTAGCAATTTCTTTATCTCTTTGTTCTCTTAATGATTCAGATATTTTACGAATATTATCAGCTTCAAATCTCATTGCTAATTCAGGAGATAGTTCTCCTCTTGGAAAAGCCTTTGAACCGTCAGATAACTTAATTTTATTTAAAGCAGACGGAGGTCGAGCAACATATTCTTCACCAACTGTAACTGTTTCTGTTTCTTTATAGTCTTCAAAAAATTCATATAAGTCTTTAGAATTTCCTTTAAATCCTTTGCTTTTAGCATTTTCAAATATCTCTTGAAATTTTTCAGTTGATATAGGATTCATATTCGGCATTTTTTGAGATTTTATAGCAGCTCTTACAGCTGGATTAGGGTTAGGTATATATTGATTAGCTTCTTGTAATTGCATTTGTCTAGATGAATCATTCTCTTTCCATCTTTCAATATAATTTATAACTTCTCTTTTTACATTATAAAAATCATTGATAAGACCTTCTGGAGTTTCCTTATCTAAACCACTTACCATAGCAGCTTCCATGTCTTTTGCAGTAGAAACAGGTTGTTCTACTTCTTTGTAAATTGTTGTCTTATATCTATCTTTTGGAGTATCAGCTCTACCTTTCATAAGTAGTGTTTTAAATAAATAACTTTTTTCATTAAAAGATACTTCAGAAAACATACCACCACTACCACTCTCTGTCACAATTGGATTTTGAGTAATGTTAATCATTTTAGGATTATTAATAGCATACTGAGTTAATGGTCTATCTGCATTATTAGCTGATTCAATAGCTTCATTAACTTTATTAGGAATTTTACCACCAACAGCTACTTTAATAGATTCATTTCCTTTGTTTGTTTTTACTTCAAAAACAGGAATATTAGTAAAATAATTTGTATATCTTGTTGGTTCTTTTTGCATCCATTCAGGAGCTATAACCTCACCAGGTTTAAAATCTTTCATTGTTCCAATATATTGTCCTATGCCAGACTCAGAAAAATCTAAAATTTTATTAGCTTCATCAAACTTAGGTATTTTAACATAATCACCAATTTTAAATTTATCAGTAGATGGGTCAAAATTAGCTACAGTTGATTCATATACCTTACCATAAGCTTCGTTTATTTGTATATTAAGAGTATTTTTTTGTTTTTCAAATGCATCTAATCTCTTTTTTACTACAGGATTTTTTGTTGCCCATTCAGGTTCAGAAAAGATATTTTTATTTGATGCTCTAAATTGATATATTTCTTCATTAACCTTTTCTATTTTTTTCCCCAATTTATCTACTTCATCTAAACCAACTTTTTTCTTAAATGGACTAATTAACTCAGAATCAACATCTCTCATTTTCATAGGTACAGCTTCACCATATCTATTAGATTCTAAGGCATCTCTTAGTTGAAGTTCATGAGCATCTAATCTTTTAATATCACTTGACTCTTGCTCTGTTAAATCTTTAGCAAACTCTTCTTCACCTCTACGGTCTACAACATTTTTACTAAATTTTCTGAAAAAATCTTTTTTAGGCAATGTATTTACTTTACCATTGTTTAAGTCTTGATAAACCATTTTTGGTTCTTCACCTTTTTTCTTAGAAGGTTCTGAACGAATTAATTTAATTACATTGTTTGCATCTGCTCTTTCAGTAAACAAAAGATATTTTGGATTTTTTTCTACAAAAGTTTGAACATCTTTAATAAGAGAGTTCATTGACTTGCTGTCCATTACGTCACGCATTTTAGATTCAGATAATTTAGGGTCATTAACTCTAAAAGCTGTTTCAATATGATTCTTAGCTTGTTTTGCGTTTAATCCTCTTGTAATACTATGGAAAGCTAAAAATGTAGCTCCATGAATTAGACGTTCTTCCGCTGTTAAATTTTCTTCACCAAGGTCAGAATACGCTCCAGCTCCAAATACTAAAGATGGTTCTACACCATACTTAACAGCTTTGCCTGTTAGACCAAGTGGAGTCGGTAAAGCAGCGGCAGAAAATATAAGACTTGTTTTTATATCTTTACCCATTTGATTCATTCTTGTTTGAAATTTATCTAATGAGTTTCCTTCAGGAAATATTTTAGTTTGACCATATGTTGCAAATGTACCAGCATTACTTATAAATAAATTAGCAGCTCTTGCAGCTCTTGGACTTTTTACTGCCATGTTAGTTATTGCAGTTCTATACATTTGACTTCCACCAAGTAGACCCTTAGCTACAAATCCTTCTTTTGCTAAATATGACTGTTTCCATAGTTCAGGATTTTTTCTTTGTATATTTTGAGCTTGGTTTAATAATCTTGCTGATGCAGCTGTATTACCTGCTTTCTTAGCAGTCTTAGCCTGATTTAATAAATCATTATATTTTTTCATCTTAGCCATAAATGCAGGAGCTTTTAAGGGTGTAGCTACTCCTCCAATCATTACATTAGCTCCAACCATTCCAACTACACTTCCAGTTATTCCACCACTAGCTGCAGCTGCAATTTCCCAAGATTCATCTGCTTCTGTATATTGACTTTCACCAGCCTCAACAAAAGGTAAGGCATTAAAAGTTGCTTCACCAAATCTTTCCCAAAATGTACCATCTTTATAAATTTTATCTGGTTGAAAATCAATTTCTTCAGCATTTCTTTTATTTCTATTGTCTTCTGTTTCCACATCTCCAACTTGAAGATATGGCATACTCATAATTGGGTCAGATTGTTGGTCTTGCTGACTTAAAGCTTCTGTATACGCTTTTTGAATATCAATTTCACTTGGTTTTTCATAACCCTCAAAGGTTAATTGATACCCTTGGTATTCGTAAACGTATTGGTTTTTTTGTTGTTGAGGCATATTATCTAATTTCTAATCCAATGACCAATGCCACCACTCGTCATCAGGTCGTGATTGTTTAAATCCAGCTTTTTTAAGAGCTTGAGCAATTTTAGGATTTTTCATTTCAGGTATTTGAGCTAAATCAAAAGCTAATCCTTTTGGATGATAAGAACTATCAGGATGAGCTACAAGCCCTTCTTTTGCTGTGCCAAATGATTTTTCATATTGTTCTTTTTGAACCGACTTATATCTAAAAGTATCAACTACTTGCAAATCTATTCCTTGTCTTGATAAACTATCCCTTGCTTTTAAAAATGGAGTTACCATTGATTTATCCATTCTTATTCTATTACCAAAATAATTTTTTAATCCAGTATCTACTATCTCAGGGCTTTTTTTTTACTAACGCTATCATTTATATTATTAAATAAGAAATTTTGATATGTATTATCTTCTGTTTGTGCATTATTTGTATTAATTGGTTGCATTTTAATAAGCCTAGGAGCTCCCTTAGTTGGTTGTACTTCTTCAGGTTTATTTTCTTGAGGTACACTCATAGGAATCATATACTTTTTAATTAATTCATTAGCTTTATAATCTTTACCAGCTACTCTAAATATTGTTTTTTCTAATCTATCTCTCTCAGTTTCACTATAAGGAGTGCTAAGCTTATCTTTCTTTAAAGGAGTTCCTTTTCCTGGTCGAATAATTGTTACTCTAGCATATTCACCTGTTTTACCATCAATTAATAAATCATTATTTTTAAGTTTTATATTTCTTGTAGTAAAAGCAGTATCTTTTTTTAGAGAAAATCCTTTATATTGACCTGATGATGGACTTTGGTAAACAATACCTAAATCCATTGTTGAATCCTCTGCTATAAGTCCTGGTATTCTACTGCCAGAACGTTCAGTTAATAATGGGTTTGTACCAACTCCCATTTTTAAATACATACCTGATTTTTGACCAGTCATTTTAGCATTGGGATTAGATTTTAATATATCTTGAGCAGCTTGACCAGTAACAACCTTTTTTACTCCATTTTCAAATTGTAATTCAACTTTAGACTCAGGTGGCATTGCAAAATCTGATTGTTCAACAGCAAATCTAGCAGAAGAATTTGTTGAGTATGTTGGGTTTTGTATTGTAGTTCTTTCACCACTTGGTTCTGTTATAGAGTCATCTGGTAAAGGTGTTGGAGTAGGTACTATTGGACTTCCATTTAGTTTAACAGCTTCTTTATATCCTATTTTTTGAAGAGCAATCATTTCTGGAAGAGTGTATTCTGAATTATCTCTCTTTCTTAAATTTCTTATTCTTGGGTCAATAAATTGTTTAAATAGTTTTTCATTTTCTGCAAGGTTGGTGTCAATAACAGAACTGTCATCACTAAATCTATTACCAGTATCTATTATATTTTTAGCTTGCGCATTGAATGTTTCTTCTATATCTTCTATTTCAGTTCTTTCATTGTTTAAAGCATCTCTTAACAAAGCTGAAGCAGCATCTGCAGTTCCTGTTGTATTTTCTTTTGTAATAGCGTCAAGAGACTCTTGATTTAATATGCCTTTGTTATAGTATTTTTGAGCAAGTATATCTGTTACTCTCATTGTACCTGCGTCTTTTACTTGTGTTCTTAAAGTTGTAATTTCTCTATTAAATGCATTTGGATAATATTTGTCTTCTTTTCTAAACCTTGATTTAGCAGAATTGTAAGCTGTTAATTTTTCATCTACAGTTCCAGTTCCAACTACAGTTGAATACAAGTCTTTCATTTCTGTCTGATAGGTTGCTTGTTGTTCAGCTATTGGTTTCGCAATCTCAACATAATCTTCAGGTAAACTACCTTGAAATTTCGAACTGTTTAACAATGCTAACTGAACTTCAGGAGTTGCTCCTTGAAACAACTTCATCGCATCAGTTTGAGCATCACGAGTACGTCTATAATCTCTTTCTTCTTCTTTATCTTGAAGATTCTGAATTAAAGTATCTCGTTGTAGTTTACTTTTACCATAAGCTAATAAACTATCAGATATGCTTTTAGTTGCTTCAGCCCAAGGGTCTCTATAACCCATTCTTGAAATGTATCTTAAATCACTTAACGCGTCAGCCATTTTTTTTCTCCATTTTCATAACTAAATTAACCTTGTGATTGTTGCTGAGCATAGTATTCATCAGCATTTGTCCAAGAACCACCAATAAAAACGTAATTTACTCCATTAATATATTTTTCATCACCCTCATTTGGTGTTCCTTGTGGAGTTCCAGCTTGGTCATCTTCTTGTAATATATTACTTGCAATATTAAATCCACTTGTTAATTGACTTCCTATTGAATTTAATAATTGTCCATATTTATTAGCTTCAGCTTCAGCAATTCTACCTCTTCTTTGACTTAATGTATCTAATAAACTTCTTCTTTGTCCTGAATCTCCTCTAGCTCCAAAACCACTAAAACCCATACCACCTTGAAATCTTCCACCCTTATTTTCTATTTGAGCTTGTTGAGCAGCTCTTTGTTCAAATCCTCTTTGTTCAGTTCCATAGTTTTTTACATTTTGTATCTCACCTAAAAGATTACTTAGCTCTGGAAATCCTTGAAATCTTGGAGCATATTGAGTATCTATTCCATATAATTCAGCATATTCATCAGCAGATACTCCAGCGACTTTATCTCCACCTCCACCTGATACAAAACCTAATAGCATATCTCTTTGTCCTTTATCAAGAACTTGCAATTTTCCAATAAATTCTGTCAATAATGAATTAGTGTCTTGGTTTGCTCCACCACCTCCACCACCTCCACCACCTCCACCATTTGAGCCTTCACCATCATAAGTAAACCCATCAAGATTAAGGTCAATACCACTTCCATTTCCAAAAATAGCACCGCCTAAAAAGTCACCCATATTAAAACCACCAGCAGAAAGTTGACTTAAAGCTGATAAATCAACTCCATAAGGATTAGATGATGTTGTAGGTTTACCACCAACATTAGCTGTGTTAGCAGACATATATTGATTTACATTATTCATTAAACTTGTTTGTTGACCGTAAAGGTTTTCTTTATAACTTGGCATAATTAATAAATCCCTCCTGGATTATTATAAGCTTGACCAGAATTCATTTTTAATTCTTCTTCTAAAGGGTCTGTTGATAAATTGTTATTAGATTGCATTCCCCTCATAAAAAATGATAATAAATTTGAAAAAGGTTTTGTTTGACTTTCTACAACGTTAGATACGGGAGACATAGAACCCATTCTACTTAATTCAGACAATATTAATCCTGGATTTGTTTGAGCAGGGTTTACAGCATCACTATAACCAAATTCTACAGGACTTGTTTTAGACATAGCTTCTCTTACACTTGCATCTGTAACAGGAGTTGATGCTGATGGAGAAGATATGTTAGAAACAGGTTTATTTATATTAAAAACATTTTGTAATGTTTCATATTGTAATGGTGTAGTAATAGCAGTTGATATAGCTCTAGGATTTACTCCTTCAATTAATTGATTTATAGCTGATGAAGCTGCGGAATCAGCTTTTAAAGCTGTATCTCTATTATATAAAATTTCTGACATATCTATTCCACTAGTATCTAATTTATCTACTTCTCTATCTCCACCAAATTTTTGTATACCTCCAGAGACTGCAGCTCCAGCAGCTCTTGCAGCATTTACACTACCAGTTTTAGCAAATACTGCAGCTTGAGTAGCCCATCCAGCTGGTTTAGATAATAAACTTAAAAGTCCTAATCCTCTTGACGCAACAGCAGCCGCATTTGCTTTTTCATTTAAAAATTGTCTAATTAATCTTGAACTTTTTCCTTTTTGTTGGCCTTCCCATCTTAATCCTTGGGCTCCACTTTGTTGCATAATACCTGACAAGTTTGTTACAAAACTCATTGGGTTATATCCGTTCGCCATAATATTCTCCTTATCTAGATACCACAAGAGCATCTACTTTATCAGCTCCTGTTACACTAGTTGTTGTACCACTTGATGTGGTATATGTAATACTTGTTAAAGCTCCA
>TARA_R110002033_G_scaffold798_7_pt1 | contig 10743 bp, 9 predicted proteins | sample TARA_R110002033 | Tara Oceans TARA_R110002033 (sample SAMEA4397051) | marine metagenome | biome: Polar Biome; feature: [SRF] surface water layer (ENVO:00010504); material: water (ENVO:00002006), including particulate matter (ENVO:01000060) such as... | depth 5 m
ACTTCAAAAACAGAAATGTAGGCGATTCCTTGTTAAAATAAGTACGTTCAATTTTAAAGTTTTAGTCGTTGTGTATTTGTTAAATAGTTCTTAAAAATTAATCTTCTTTATATATTCCTATATATAATTCTCCTTTATCATTCATGGTTGCACGATACATACCAGCGGTATTAAATTCCGTAACCATATTACCGTTTTTATCAACGGCAATAATGCCACCATCTCCACCAAGTTCTGGAAGTTTTTTTTGAATGACTTCTTTTGCGGCTTCTTGTAGTGTTAATCTTTTGTATTCCATTAAGGCTGAAATATCATGCGCAACAACGGCTCTTATAAAAAACTCTCCCCAACCGGTACTGGAAACCGCACACGTTTGATTATTTGCGTAGGTTCCTGCTCCAATAATAGGCGAGTCGCCAATGCGCCCCCAGCGTTTGTTAGTCATTCCACCTGTTGAAGTACCTGCAGCTAAATTACCATTTTTATCAAGGGCTACACAACCAACAGTACCAAATTTAGAGTCTTTAATATTGGGATCATAAAAGGCGTTTTTAGCATTTATTTCTGAAGAAGCCTGTTCGTTATTTTTAATTTTTTGAAGAGATTGAAATCTGTTTTCAGTATAAAAATAACTAGGATCAACAAGTTCTAAACCTTGCTCTTTTGCAAATTCTTCTGCACCCTTACCAGAAAGCATAACATGAGGAGACTCATCCATTACTGCTCTTGCTAAATTAATAGGATTTCTAACCGTTGAAGTGCCGGCAGAAGCGCCAGCATTTAATGTTTTACCATCCATAATAGAAGCGTCATGCTCGTTAGTGCCAGCATTGGTAAAAACGGCTCCTTTTCCAGCATTAAATAATGGCGAATCTTCTAAAACATTAATGGTTTTTTGAACAGCATCTACACTGTTTCCGCCGTTTTTTAAAATGTTATAACCCACTTTAATGGCTTCTTCTATTTTTAGCTTATACGCCTCCTCTTTTTCTGTTGTCATATTCTTTTTTAAAATAGTTCCGGCTCCACCATGAATGACAATAGCGAAATTATTAACCTTTTTTAAATTAGAATTAGAATCAATCGATTTTTTTTCATTGTTACATCCAATTAAAATGGACGATAACAAGATTAGAAAGAGCAGTTTTTTCATGTTTAAAAGAGAAATTAGAGTTGTGATAAAGTTACATTATTTAAAAATGAAGTCTGCTTTTAGAACAACTTTTTATTAGTATCTTTACGCTAAAATTATAAAATTCGTAAAATTAATCTTAATATGGAAGCAATTACTGCAGATTTCGAAATAAAAGAAGCCTTAAATCAATTAGGAGTTAAAGAGATAAATGAAGGAACATCTACAGGTTCTGAAAATTTTTCAAATGGAGAGATTCTTGAAAGTTATTCGCCTGTTGATGGTCAACTAATTGCTAAAGTAAAAACAACTTCAAAAGCTGATTATGAGCAAGTAATGGAAACCGCTACAACGGCTTTTAAAACTTGGAGAACAATGCCTGCGCCTCAACGAGGAGAAATTGTGAGACAGTTTAGTGATAAATTGCGTGAAAAGAAAGAAGCTTTAGGTAAACTAGTGTCTTATGAAATGGGTAAAAGTTACCAAGAAGGATTGGGAGAAGTACAAGAAATGATAGACATCTGCGATTTTGCTGTTGGATTATCTCGACAATTACATGGTTTAACCATGCATAGCGAGCGCCCAGGACATCGTATGTACGAGCAATATCACCCATTAGGTGTTATTGGTATTATTTCAGCCTTTAATTTTCCAGTAGCTGTTTGGTCTTGGAATACCGCTTTAGCATGGATTTGTGGCGATGTTTGTGTTTGGAAACCTAGTGAAAAGGCACCATTGTGTGGTATCGCTTGTCAGAACATTGCAGCCGAAGTTTTTGCAAAAAACAACTTACCAGAAGGTATTTCGTGCTTAATTAATGGTGATTATAAAGTAGGAGAATTTATGACTAAGGACTCCAGGATTCCATTAATTTCTGCCACAGGTTCTATCCGAATGGGTAAAATTGTGGCGCAAGAAGTTGCTAAACGTCTAGGGAAATCCTTATTAGAATTAGGCGGAAACAATGCTATTATTGTAACGCCAGATGCCGATATAAAAATGACTGTTATTGGCGCTGTTTTTGGTGCTGTGGGAACGGCTGGCCAACGTTGTACAAGTACACGACGCTTGATTATTCATGAGTCTATTTACGATAAAGTAAAAACGGCTGTTATTGATGCCTATAAACAATTGCGAATTGGAAATCCGTTAGATGAAAATAATCATGTAGGACCGTTAATTGATACAGATGCGGTTAAAATGTACCAAAACGCTTTAGAAAAAGTGGTTGAAGAAGGAGGGAAAATTTTAGTTGAAGGCGGTGTACTTTCAGGAGAAGGTTATGAAAGTGGATGTTATGTGAAACCTGCAATTGCCGAAGCTAAACCTGATTTTAAAATTGTTCAGCATGAAACTTTCGCCCCTGTTTTATACTTGTTAAAATATTCAGGTAATGTTGAAAATGCCATCGAAATTCAAAATGGTGTAGTTCAAGGATTAAGCTCAGCCATTATGACAAATAACTTACGGGAAGCAGAACACTTTTTATCGGTTCAAGGATCTGATTGTGGTATTGCGAATGTGAATATAGGAACTTCGGGTGCCGAAATTGGTGGAGCTTTTGGTGGTGAAAAAGAAACTGGTGGCGGACGAGAGTCTGGTAGCGATGCTTGGAAAGTGTATATGCGCCGTCAAACAAATACCATAAATTATACAACTGAGTTGCCTTTAGCACAAGGAATTAAATTCGATTTGTAAATTTAGTATAGCATAAAAAAACCTTGTTTCAATGCCGAAACTTTATCGGGAGAAACAAGGTTAAATGTAATTGATTAATAGCAGTGCAAAAATGCATATTTTATTGTTTTATAATCCTACGTAAATATTAAGTTAATGTTAAATAATATAGTATTAGCTATATTTAACTTTTCTTAAAATTCTAATAGATTCTTTATAAAAATCATATACTTCTGTACTATGATTTTTTAAATAGGTTTTGGCTTCATTTAGTTTATCTATCGCTTCATGAAATAAATTTAGATAACAAATTAAATAGGTGGCGGGTAAGTTTCTTAAATCAAGTTCTTCATGTTTCGAAAGTAATAATCCTTTCTTAAGTTTTTCTAAGAGCGCATTATTACTGTTGTACATATGATGTAAAACCTTCTTATCAAATTGCGGTGGTTGAAAAAGAAGTTTGGTTTCTATGTTATAATTAGCATTATCCTCAAAGCAAATAAGGGTTTCTTCAAGTTGATAATACTTGTTATTATTTTGAAATCCTAAATTGACATATTCAATAATTTTAAAATAGTTTTCATCATAGCTGATAGATACTTCATCTAAGGTTGAAAAAAATAAGCGTACTTGTTCATTTACAAGTTCAATATCTACTCTAGAGAAAAATGTTTCATCTTTTACTATTTTTTTCTGTCCTGCCCAACACAACACAAAATACTCTTTAAAAACCTTGTATTGAGGATGATAGTCTTGCCGCTTATTCATAAAATCAAAAACACCATTTAAGGTGTGTTCAATATTATTTTGAGCATGATTTTCTATAGCCTCAACAATTTTTGAATTAATATCTTTTACTTCAATATCAAAAACTTTTGGCATGCTCATGCTCCCTTCTCTAAAAAACACCGAACCCCCGTAGTATTTCCAGATATTTTTTCTTAGAGAGGTTATTTTACCCGTAGCTCTAATGGTTACTAATCCAACAACTTTATTATCGGGCAAATGTGGAAAAGGGATATTCTCGTACTGCACAATTGGCGGATTGGTTAAATAGGCGTTAATGAGGTTTTGTATTTTACTATCATCAAAAAAGTCAACACCAATAATAGTGTTGTCCTCATCTTCAACTCCTATAACGATAAACGAGTTGTTTTTTGGGTTGCTGTTTGAGAGCGCACAAATATGTTTTAAAAATTTCGCCTTCCCTTCTTTATGACTAATATCTATCTTACGTTTTTTGTCATAAAAACTGTTCTCATCATTATGAGCTAAAAGGTGTTTTATGAGGAGACGTTTGTTAATCATTATTTTATTCCTACGAGAATAACAATCTTATATTTACGGTTTTTACAATTCCTTTTTAACCGTTGTGCTATTTGCCTGAGCTGTTGGAAATACCAATAAGTCTGCAATATTTACATGGTAAGGTCGTGAAATGACAAAATATATAATGTCTGCGATGTCTTCTGCTTGCAATGCTTTAAATCCATCATAAACAGTATCTGCAATTTTATCACCTTTAAACCTAACTTTAGAAAATTCGGTTTCAACGAGTCCAGGGTTTACGGCACCTACTTTTATTCCATACGGATTTAAATCAATACGCATGCCTTCGGTTATGGCTAAAACAGCATGTTTACTTCCACAATAAACATTTCCTTTTGGATATACTTCTTTTCCTGCCGATGAGCCAATATTGATGATGTGACCAGATTTTCTTTCGGTCATTTGAGGAATAATAGCTCTGCTTACATACAACAAACCTTTAACATTAATATCCATCATGGCATCCCAATCTTCAATACTCCCAGTTTGTATAGGATCTAACCCATGTGCGTTTCCTGCGTTATTAATAAGAATATCAATATGTTTAAAATTGTCTGGAAGAGAATGTATGGCATTTTTAACTCCGGCATTATCTCGTACATCAAAGCTTAGAGTATAGACCTCGGTTAAAGTTTCTAACTCTTTTTTTATGGCTTGAAGGCGTTCTTGACGTCTGCCACATAAAATTAATCGGATGCCGTTCTTGGCAAATTCGTAAGCTGTTGCTTTACCAATTCCGCTTGTTGCTCCAGTAATCAGGGCTGTTTTTATCATTTTTCAAGTATTTTTTAGTGGTCTAAATATTATATACATACCAAATTTATAAATCATTCTGCTAAACACCTATACATTAACATTTATATTATGTACAGTTAAGTAATCTATGTTAATAGTTACAGGAACTATCTCTTTCTTTTTTTAAGATTTCAAGGAGCAATTTGCGTTTTGTATAGTTTTTTTTGTAATTCATATATAAAAATACTCAAAGCTCGCTTAATATTGTATACTTGTTCAATAACACTAATTAAGTACTGATTATGAACATGTTACACATATGTAGAACATCTGTTTTTTTGAGTTTTTTAACGATTTTTTTAAGTTGTAGTACTGATAGTCTTAATTTTAATATTCAAGATATTCAGTTAGATAAAACAACAGTCTCTGTAGATTTAGTTGGTAATAAAGCAAATTTTGATGCGGTTAATATAGAAGTATTAGATGTTCAAGTGAAAGTTATAGATGACGAAACCATACCAGATTGTTGGTTGAGTTTAAATGCCAACAGTAAGGGTGTTTATAATTTACTAGACTTAACGGAAAATTCAACAGCGCAATTAGTTTCAGGTTTAAAAATTCCAGCAGGAGAAATTTACGAAATCAAATTAGTTTTAGGAAGCAATAATACGATAGTTATTAATGGAGAAACACTTCCGCTGGTTATGAATAGCGAACATGCTAAAGGATTGGTTGTTAGAACAATTAAAACATTAGAGCCTGGTATGGACTATTCTTTTTCATTAAATTTCGATGTGAAGCAATCTATTTTAGAAACTTATATTGACAATAGAGTTATTTTACGACCAGTTTTAAATACAAGTATTGAAGCAAAAAGTAACAATTTGTAACACAGATATTAAAAAATATGTTAAAAGGTGCGATACTATTAAGTGTTGCGCTTTTTTTTTAACCAATTATTAACTGACTAGTTTTCATATTTTAACCAATCATTAACAGCATTCTATTTAAAATTTTAACAATTTGCACTGCTCAAATAAGGGTAGTATATTCGGTTTTTAAAAAAATTAAAAAATGATGGAAGAAACAGGTACAATTGATATTAAGACTATTAACGAAAAGATAGAAAAGGAAAGTGCTTTTATTGATTTATTAATGCTTGAAATGAACAAAGTTATTGTGGGTCAAAAGCATATGGTAGAGCGCTTGTTAATAGGGTTATTGGGTCAAGGACATATATTATTAGAAGGAGTTCCGGGACTTGCAAAAACGCTGGCAATTAACACCTTAGCTAAGGCAATTGATGGATCGTTTAGCAGAATTCAGTTTACACCAGATTTATTACCTGCAGATGTTACAGGAACCTTAATCTATAACATGAAGGTAAATGATTTCTCTATTAAAAAGGGGCCTATTTTTGCAAATTTCGTGTTGGCAGATGAGATTAACAGAGCGCCTGCTAAAGTACAATCAGCCTTACTTGAGGCTATGCAGGAAAAACAAGTTACTATTGGAGACGAAACCTTTACGCTTGATAAGCCTTTTTTAGTTATGGCAACTCAAAACCCTGTGGAGCAAGAAGGAACCTACCCATTACCAGAAGCACAGGTGGATAGATTTATGCTAAAAACAGTTATTGACTACCCAAAACTTGAAGAAGAACAACTTATTGTTCGTGCTAACTTAAAGGGAAGTTATGAAAATGTAAATGCAGTAGTTTCAATTGACACGATACTGAAGGCACAAAAAGCTATTCGTGAGGTTTACATGGATGAGAAAATTGAAAAGTATATTCTTGATATTGTATTTGCTACACGATATCCAGAAAAATATAAACTACCTGATTTAAAACCGCTTATTTCATTTGGGGCATCTCCTCGTGGAAGCATTAATTTAGCAACTGCTGCCAAATGTTATGCTTTTATTAAAAGAAGAGGGTATGTTATTCCTGAAGATGTTAGAGCTGTCGTTTATGATGTGTTAAGACATAGAATAGGCTTAACTTATGAAGCTGAGGCTGAAAATATAACTTCTGTTGACATCATCAACAAAATAGTAAACGAGATAGAAGTACCTTAATCTAGTTCACAGTATTCAGTAAACGTAAGCAAGTTTTTCTTGCTTATTAAAACTGATATAATTTACTGCTAACTAAGACTGTAAACTGTTTACTAAAGAAATGGACACTAAAGAATTACTAAAAAAAGTAAGAAAAATTGAGATTAAGACACGACGCTTGTCTGATCATATTTTTGGAGGTGAATATCATTCTACTTTCAAAGGTCGTGGTATGACGTTTAGCGAAGTGCGTCAGTATCAATTTGGTGATGATGTAAGAAACATTGATTGGAACGTTACGGCACGCTACAATGAGCCCTTTATTAAGGTCTTTGAAGAAGAGCGTGAATTAACAATGATGTTGATGGTAGACATTTCTGGATCTGAATTCTTTGGAACAGAAGAGCAATTTAAAAATGAAGTTGTTACAGAAATCGCTGCAACCTTAGCATTTTCTGCTACTCAAAATAATGATAAAATAGGGTTGATTTTGTTTTCTGATACTATTGAACTTTATATTCCTCCTAAAAAGGGACGGTCGCACGTACTTAGAATTATCCGTGAATTGATTGAATTTAAACCACAAAGCAAAAAAACAGATTTTGCTGAAGCGTTAAAGTTTCTATCAAGTGTTATGAAGAAAAAAGCGATTGTTTTTGTGTTATCCGATTTTATGACTGATGATTATTTGCATACTATGAAAATCGCAGCCAAAAGACACGATATGACTGGAATACGAGTATATGATAAGCGAGAAGAAGAGATGCCAAATTTAGGTGTGGTACAAATGCAAGACGGTGAAACTGGCGAGTTGATGCTGGTTAATACATCATCAAAAAAAGTAAGACTTGATTATGGTAAATACTATCAAAATAAAGTCAATTATTACAAAGAAAGCTTTTCTAAATCTGGGGCAGGAACTATTCATTGCAGAGTCGATGAAAGCTATGTGAAAAAATTACTAGGATATTTTAAAGCACGAGCTTAAACAATTTAATATTTAGAATGAAGAATTATAAATTCAACATAAAAGAATCAAGAACGAAGAACTTGCACTCAAATCGTTTTGGGTTCAGGTTATTTCTGTCTTTGTTCTTGGTTCTAACATCTTGGTTCTCGTCGGCTCAAGTTAGCGCATCTATAGATTCAACATCTATAAAAATTGGCGAACAAATAACCTATAAAATTCAAGTAAAAACAGATACAACAAGTTTGGTTGTATTTCCTGAAGGGCAAACGTTTACGCCGTTGGAAATGATTGAATCTTATAAAATAGATACCTTAAAGCAAGATGACGCCTATAACCTTGTAAAAAGATATGGATTAACACAATTTGACTCGGGAGCCTATACTATTCCAAGGCAAAAAATTATTGTAGGTAACAAAACTTTTTTTACAGATTCTTTAAAAGTTGAAGTTAGGAATATTTTAGTCGATTCAACAAAACAAGGACTTTACGATATTAAACCAATTATTGAGGTTAAAAAACCAGCAAGCCAGTGGTGGAAAAATGTCTTATATGTTTTATTAGCGTTGGCCATTGTTTCAGGCTTGTTATATTGGTTTTTATGGCGAAAAAAACCGCTTACCGAAGAAGAGAAAATAGCCTTACTTCCGCCATATGACAGAGCTAAATTAGCGTTAAAACAACTTGAAGAAAGTACTTATTTAAAGCAATCTGAGTATAAAGAATACTATTCAGAGCTAACCCTTATCATAAGAAAGTATTTAGACGAAAAAGTGTACGACCATTCTATGGAAAGCACTACAGACGAGCTGATAAATAGATTGAGATTATTAAAGGAAGGTAATCAAATAGATTTAAGTAAAGACACGATTAAAAATATTGAAGGTATTTTAAAACGTGCCGATTTAGTAAAATTTGCAAAATATTCAGTAGATACAGATTTAGCTGAAATAGACAGGCAAACTATTGATTTAGAAATAGATCATGTTAAAGAGGTGTTGCCTGAACCAACAGAAGAAGAAAAACTTTTGGATGAGCAATATAAAGAAGAGTTAGAAAGAAAGAAAAAACGAAAAAAAGTAATTATAACGGTTGTAGTTGGTATTTGCTTTCTGTTTACAATATTAGCAGGCTTTTCTATAAAATATGGTTTTAATTATGTTAAAGATACCATTTTGGGTCATTCTAGTTTAGAACTCCTTGAAAGTGATTGGGTAACTAGTGATTATGGAGTACCTCCAATTACTATTTCAACACCAAAAGTGTTAAAACGAATGTCTCCGGAATTACCCAAAGAAGTTGCTAAGCAAGCTCAAGTAACGATGTTTGGTTATGGAAGTTTAATTGGGGAATTTAATGTTGTTGTTGCTACATCAAAAGTTAATACTCAAGGAGACAATAAATTAGATTTAAAGAAGGTTGTTGAAGGCAATCTTAAAACTTTAGAAAGTAAAGGTGTTCAAAATATGGTTGTTAAAAATGAGCCATTCGAAACACCAAACGGTGCAGAAGGACTAAAAACTTATGGACAAGCTGATTTTCCAACTGGAAAACCTGATACGTTGCATAAAGGCAATTATGTCATTTTAGCATTTAATTCAAATAATGTTATTCAAGAAGTGATGATAACATGGAAAGATCAAGATGTTTATGCAGAAAAAATGGTTGATCGCATATTAAATTCAGTAGAACTTATAAAACCTAAAGAATAATGTTTGAAGGTATAAACTTTGTAAACAAAGAATTATTCTGGTTGTTATTATTGCTTCCAATAGCAATAGTGTGGTATATATTTAAATACAAAAAGCAAACAGCAGAACTTAAAATATCAAGTATAAAAGGGTTTAAAACGACTAATTCTTGGTTGCCAAAAGTGAGGCATTTGTTGTTTGTACTAAGGCTTCTTGCCTTGGCATTATTAATTACGGCGATAGCAAGACCACAATCTGTTGATGTTTCAACAAAAACAAAAACAACACGAGGTATAGATATTGTTATGGCTATTGATGTATCTGCAAGTATGTTGGCAAAAGATTTATCGCCCAATAGACTAGAAGCTCTTAAAAAAGTGGCTGCAGAATTTATTAAAGGCCGACCAAATGACAGAATTGGATTGGTTGAATATGCTGGTGAAAGCTATACAAGAACACCAATAACAAGTGATAAGGCTGTTATATTAAGATCGTTACATGATATTAAGTACAACACTATTATAGAAGGTGGTACTGCTATTGGCACAGGATTGGCCACAGCAGTAAATAGGTTAAAGGACAGTAAAGCAAAGAGTAAAGTTATTATTTTATTGACTGATGGTGTTAATAATTCGGGATTTATAGATCCAAAAATAGCTAGTGAATTAGCTGTTGAATACGGTATAAAAGTGTACACTATTGGTATAGGAACAAATGGAACAGCACTGTCTCCTATTGCTATAGATCAACGAACAGGAGAGTTTCAATATGGGCGTGTGCAGGTAGAAATTGATGAAGCGTTGCTTAAAGAGATTGCCGATGTTACTGGAGGAGAATATTTTAGAGCAACAGACAACAAAAAGCTAGAAGAGATTTATGGTGAAATCAATAAACTTGAAAAAACAGATATCGATGAGTTCAAGTATTACAATTACCAAGAAAAGTTTCGCCCTTTAGCACTTTTAGCAGGCCTATTATTGCTTATTGAATTTTTATTACGAACCACAATATTTAGGAGTTTTGTTTAAAAAATGGCATAAATAAAATAAAAGTAAACAGTTATAAAAAGAATTCGTGGCAAAAAGCAAATAAACAAATCCATGAAAAACAAATAAACAATACATGTATCAATTAGAAGAAAAAATATGGTTTTG
>TARA_R110002033_G_scaffold65101_4_pt1 | contig 10730 bp, 12 predicted proteins | sample TARA_R110002033 | Tara Oceans TARA_R110002033 (sample SAMEA4397051) | marine metagenome | biome: Polar Biome; feature: [SRF] surface water layer (ENVO:00010504); material: water (ENVO:00002006), including particulate matter (ENVO:01000060) such as... | depth 5 m
ATAATTAAGGATTTGTTTTCACCGGTAAAGTTAGAAATTTAATTAATATGCTATACTAACCGCTATAAAAATTATAAACAGCTGATTACATCATAAATATTCTGGTCAAATGTTTATTCTCGAATGGGTATTCGATCAAAAATTAAATAGGAATAGTGTTCTTTTTTCGAAATAAAAAATCGGCTTAAACTTTCTAAAATTTAGAAATCTATAATTGCGGTACTCAAAAACGGCGCTACTTTATTGTTTATTTAAAGAAACCGTATATTTGTAAATAATAATTTATTGAATTTTAAATACCATATAAATGAAATTACAAAAAATAGCTGGGATTTTATTAACAGCTGGATTGGTAGCAGCGTGTAATACGCAAAAACCTGTCGCTGAAACTACTGTTAAAATGCAGGACGCTAAAGCCTTTGATTACGTTGTAGAGCAATTTGCAGATATTAAAGTACTGCGCTACCAAATCCCAGGTTGGGAAAATTTAAGTTTGAAGGAACAAAAATTAGTTTACTATTTAACACAAGCAGGAACTTCGGGTCGTGACATTATGTGGGATCAAAACTACCGCAACAACCTTAAAATTAGAAAAGCGCTTGAAAATATCTACCAAAATTATACTGGGGATAAAAAAAGCAATGACTGGACAAATTTTGAAATCTATCTAAAAAGAGTATGGTTTTCTAACGGAATTCACCACCATTACTCTAATGATAAAATCAAACCTGAGTTTAGTCCTGCTTACTTATCTGGCTTGATGAAGGCAACTAATACAGTATTAGAAGCTGACGTTGTTGCTATTTTATTTAACGATGTAGATGATAAAAAGGTAAATCTTGATGAGTCAAAAGGATTGCTAGCAGGGTCTGCGATCAACTTTTATGATAAAGGGATTACTCTTAAAGAAGCAGAAGATTTTTATGCTAAGAAAACAAACACAGATCCAAAAAAACCACTTTCATACGGTTTGAATTCTAAATTAGTTCGGAATGCTGATGGCACACTAGAAGAAAAAGTATGGAAAAGCAACGGAATGTATGGTGCTGCCATTGATAAAATTATTTATTGGTTAGAGAAAGCTAAATCAGTTGCTGAAAATCAAAAGCAAGCAGATGCTTTAGGATTACTAGTTAAGTATTATCAAACAGGTGATTTGAATACTTGGGATGCTTACAACATTGCTTGGCTAGATGCTACAGAGGGAAATATTGATTATATCAACAGCTTTATAGAAGTTTATAATGATCCATTAGGGTATAGAGGCTCTTATGAAGGTGTGGTTCAAATCAAAGATTTTGACATGTCTAAGAAAATGGAAGTTGTTTCGCAAAGCGCGCAATGGTTTGAAGATAATTCTCCTTTAATGCCAGAACATAAAAAGAAAAATGTTGTAGGTGTATCTTATAAAACGGTTATCGTAGCAGGGGAATCTGGAGATGCGTCTCCTAGTACGCCAATTGGTGTGAATTTACCAAACGCTGACTGGATACGTGCAGAACATGGTTCGAAGTCAGTTTCGTTAGGGAATATTATAGACGCTTATTCAAATGCAGGTGGTAAGGGAAAATTGCAAGAATTTGCTAATGATTCCGAAGAAATCGCATTGGCTGAAAAATATGCAGAAATTGGGGATAAGTTACACACTGCTTTGCATGAAGTAGTAGGGCATGCATCGGGTCAAATTAATGACGGAGTGGGTACGCCTAAAGAAACTTTAAAAAGCTATGCATCTACATTAGAAGAAGGAAGAGCTGATCTAGTAGGTTTGTACTATTTGTATAACCCAAAAATTCAAGAATTAGGATTAGTTGATGATTGGAAAAAAACAGGAATGGAATCTTATGATAGTTACATTCGTAATGGATTGATGACACAATTAGTGCGTTTAGATCTAGGTGCAAACATTGAGGAAGCACACATGAGAAACCGTCAATGGGTTAGTTCTTGGGCTTTCGAAAAAGGTAAAAAAGACAATGTTATCGAAAAACTAACACGAAACGGAAAAACCTATTTTAACATTACTGATTACGAAAAACTACATGCCATCTTTGGAGAATTATTGCGTGAAGTACAACGCATTAAATCTGAAGGAGATTACGAGGCTGGAAAGGCTTTGGTTGAAAATTACGGTGTAAAAGTAGATCAAAAATTACATGCTGAGGTATTAGAGCGTAACAAGCAGTTTGCTGCAGCGCCCTACAGCGGATTTGTAAATCCAGTATTGGTTCCGAAAATGGATGCGAAAGGAAATATTATTTCGATAGCAGTAGAGCAACCAAAATCTTTTGAAGAGCAAATGCTTAATTATTCTAAAGATTTTAGCTTTTTGCCATTAGAAAACTAGAAATCATTAAATTTTAGAACCTAAAAAAGTCCGCTTACAGCGGACTTTTTTTATGGTGTAAAATGATATTCTAACGTTTAAAGAATATCTTGATAATGAACAGAAGACCAATAAACCCTAGAAAGGCTAGAAGTACTTTGTAATTACCTTTGTAAAAAGATTTATGAATGTTGATGTCTTTTCTATACGCTATCGTTGTTGCAATCACAAAAGCAATAAAAAAACAAGCTGCAAAAATTATTTGTCCTTGACTAAACATAATGTAATTATTTTTTGCAAATTTAAGTAATTGTTTCTCAATAGTTGCTAATTTGCAGTTCCATTTATTAAAATAAAAACAATGCAGAAACAAATCAAAGCTGTTCAAGAATTTCATACCGCATATAAGTTGGGCTATAGCGAAAGTCCTACTGCAAAATTGAGTGAAGCAAAAACCAACTTGCGTTATGAATTAATGAAAGAGGAAAATGAGGAGTATCTTGAAGCTGTAAAAAATAACGATTTAATAGAAATTGCCGATGCACTTGGAGATATGATGTATATTTTATGTGGTACAATAATCGAGCACGGATTGCAAGGCAAAATGGAAGCAGTCTTTGACGAAATCCAACGCAGTAACATGAGTAAATTAGGAAAGGATGGCGAACCAATTTATAGAGAAGATGGAAAAGTTTTAAAAGGGCCAAATTATTCTAAACCCGATTTCTCAAAGATTCTTAAATAATTTATTAAAAATAAAAAAGCGGACTTGTACATTTGTAGAAGCCCGCTTTTTAATATAAAGTAATCTAACTATACTTTTACAGTCCAACCAAAAGTATCTTCGGTAAGTTTGTTTTGTATGTTTGTTAATTTTTCTTTTAAATGAGATGCATAGGTATCTTCCGACTTAGGCAATTCATAATATACATCTTGGTATGAGAATCCTGAAATAGGACTTATAACTGCAGCTGTTCCTGCACCAAAAATCTCTTTTAATGTTCCTTCTTTTGCAGCAGCAACAAGTTCAGCAACTAATACTGGTCTAACTTCTACGTTGATTCCTTCGCTAGCAGCTAATTCAATCAAACTTTTTCTAGTGATTCCGTCTAATATTCTTTCGCTTGTAGGAGCTGTAAACAAAGTGTCTTTAATTCTAAAGAAAACATTCATTGTTCCTGCTTCTTCAAGTTTGGTGTGAGTCGTGTCATCTGTCCAGATCACTTGTTGAAACCCTTCTTTGTTAGCTAAATTTGTAGGGTAAAATTGTGCAGCGTAGTTTCCTGCAGCTTTAGCGGCTCCAATTCCACCATTTGCAGCTCTAGAGAAATGTTCAGCAATTAAAACCTTTACTTCTCCAGCATAATACGCTTTTGCAGGAGATAATAAAATCATGAATTTATAATTGTCAGATGGGTTTGCCATTACACCTGTTCCTGTAGCAATCATAAAAGGTCTAATATATAATGAACTTCCGTTCCCCTTTTTTACCCAAGCTTCTTCTAATTTAAGTAACTCGTTCAAACCATTCATAAATACATTTTCAGGTACTGAAGGCATCGCCATACGAGTAGCAGAATTATTGAAACGTTTGAAGTTTTCGTCAGGTCTAAACAACCATACCGCATTTGCATCGTCCTTATACGCTTTCATACCTTCAAAAATAGCTTGACCATAATGAAAAACACGAGCAGATGGATCTAATAAAAACGGTGCGTAAGGCTTGATAACTGGAGTTTGCCACTCTCCATTAATATAGTCGCATTCGAATAAATGATCTGTAAACACAGAACCGAAAGTTAAATTATCAAAATCTACATCATTGATCTTAGTAGTCGCTGCTTTTGTAATTTGGATTTGCTGATTTTGAGAGGTACTCATAATAATATTTATTTGTTTAGTTCGTAGTTTGAGTTATAGTAGATAACTGCAGTTTATAACGCGTAAAGACTGCTTTTGTCTAAATGCAAAATTAAGTAAAAATCAGTAAAATCCTTGCCAAAACAACATTAAAAAGTGGCTTTATTTGTGTTTTGTTCATATTATAATAAACTAATATAAATTACTACGTTTTATGTTAATTATACAATATTATCAGGATTATTTTAAAGTAACTGTGGCTGTTTTTACTTATTTTTGAGGGCATGCAATCATTATGTCATGTTTTGCATATTTTAAATTATTATTTTGAAAAGAGAAATTATACAAACATCAGATGGTTCAACGACCATTCACATACCAGAATGGAAAGAATCATATCATTCTAAGCACGGTGCAATTCAAGAAGCAAATCATGTCTTTATAAAAAACGGTCTGTCTTTATTCGAAGGAAGAGATATCGCTATTATGGAAATTGGTTTTGGAACTGGATTAAATGCCTTTATTACTTTTCTAGAATCCAGCAAATTAAAGCAAAATATCGATTATGTTGGAGTAGAGGCGTATCCTGTGTCGAATGAAGAACTCGCTGCTATGAATTACGTAGCCGAGTTAGGAGTTACTAGCCAACAGTCCATATTTGATTTAATGCATCAGTCAAATTGGGAGGAAAAATGCATTATTGATGGTCATTTTGATCTAACAAAAAGGAAGCAGTTGTTTGACGATATTGTTGATGAAAACTACTTTGATTTAATTTATTTTGATGCTTTTGGTTACCATGTTCAACCTGATTTATGGAGTACTGAAATTTTTAGAAAAATGTACAGTGCTCTTAAGGATAATGGAGTGTTAGTTACTTATGCAGCACGTGGTGTAGTAAAAAGAAGCATGATAGAAGTGGGCTTTACCGTCGAAAAATTAGCAGGTCCTCCAGGAAAAAGAGAGATGTTTAGAGCGACAAAGAAAATTTAGGAATTCTTCACAATTGTTTAGCTTTTAAGGGATTAATTTATCACAATATAATATTTATCAAAAAATAACGTTAAATTCGTACCATACATTTTGTAAATGGCCTATTTTTACGTCATACAAAATCAAATAAATAACCTAAAATTCTTTTTTATTATGTCTAAAATAATGTTTGATTACACGAAATCTATATTAGAAAGAGTTAGTTTTGATCCTATTCTTTTTTGCAAAGAATTAGAGAAGGCTATTAAAACGCTATTGCCATATGAAATCGAACAATTAAGAGAATGGTTATTCGACTTCACTGTAGAAAAACCAGAATTAAAACAATGTCTACTTATCGTTAATTCATAAAAACAAGGGAGCTCATTTGAGTTCCCTTTTTTATTGTTTTATAATATTAATAATTACTTGTAAACTTTTAATAATGGCAATCTGTCGTTACTTAACAGTATTTTGGCTTATTCTTTAGAGAATATAAGTGAGATATCCTTAAATTTAGCAAGTAGAATTTAATAACAACCTTTTCAAACAAAGTAACATGTCTAGATTAATTTATTTTTATACTAAAGAGTCACTTGAAAAAGTAAGCGTAAATCCTGAGAAATTTTCCAAAGTATTAAAAAAAGCAGTAAAAAATTTACTGCCTTATGAAATGGAACATCTTGAAAATTGGTTAAATTTTTACACTAAGAAGAAACCAGAATTAAAACCATGTTTAATTCATATTAAAAAGTAATTTGAATTATTTTTTAGGTAAAGGACTAATCACCTCTATATTTTGAAAGACAATGGCTCCCTTTATCACTCCTGCGATGGTGCTTCTCAATGCATCAATTATCTGAATTTTCAATTCGCTCTTAGGGTAAATCAAACTAACTTCTCTAGCTGGTTTGGGTTCTTTAAAGTGTCTAAGTTTTAATTTATCAGACTCTTTTAGGTCTAAAGTATGTAGGAATGGCAACAATGTGGTTCCTAATCCTTCATCGGCTAATTTCACGAGTGTTTCAAAGCTACCGCTTTCAATCTGGAAATGAGAAAATTCGTTTTTGGGATCGTTTTTACAAAGATTTAAAATTCCGTCTCTAAAGCAGTGTCCATCTTGTAGAAGCAGTATCTCATCTGGATTCAAGTCTGAAACTTCTAACTCTTTTTTGTCAAAATGTTCATGACCTTCAGGTATATAAGCCATAAATGGTTCAAAATATAGCACGATTTCTTTAATCTTATCTTCTAATAATGGAGTTGCGGCAATTGCGGCATCAAGATGACCGTTGTTTAATTTTATAATAATTTCTTCGGTATTTAACTCTTCGATAATTAATTTAACCTTAGGGTACTTTTTTATAAAATTGTTTAAAAACATTGGAAGTAGCGTAGGCATAATGGTTGGGATAATTCCTAATCTAAACTCACCTCCTATAAAACCTTTTTGTTGTTCCACAATATCTTGAATACGATCTGCTTCATTAACAATATTCTTGGCTTGGTTTACAATCTTTTGTCCAATGTCTGTAAGCTGAACTGGTTTTTTCGTTCGATCAAAAATCAAAATACTCAGCTCGTCTTCAATTTTTTGAATTTGCATACTTAACGTTGGTTGTGTAACAAAACACTTTTCTGCTGCCAAAGTAAAGTTTTTATGTTCAGCCACTGCGAGAACATATTTAAGTTGTGTTATTGTCATGTATAGTATTTTTTGATACAAATATAAAAACAATCAATTTAGTTTATAGTATACTAACATTATAAATTCAGTAAATTTGTATAAAAATTAGCGATATGAAAACGAATATTTTAGGATTACCAGTAAAAGAAACAGAAGGAACAGTAAAAGAATTGAACAGCTTATTATCAAATTTTCAAGTCTATTACCAAAACTTGAGAGGTATTCATTGGAATATTAGAGGAAAACGCTTCTTTGATTTACACGTGAAATTTGAGGAACTTTATAATGATTCACAGTTAAAGATTGATTTAATTGCCGAACGCGTGTTAACGCTAGGAGGAACTCCATTACATACATTTGAAGATTATATAGCACATAACCAGTTAACAGTAGGAAAAAACGTATCTAATGATGAAAAAGCAATTCATTTAATTGTATCATCGTTGTCTTCTCTACTTAAGATCGAACGCACAATTTTAGACCATGCGGGAGCAATCAATGATGAAGGAACAAACAGTATGATGAGTGATTTCATTGCAGAACAAGAAAAAACGATCTGGATGATGCAAGCTTGGTTAGAAGAATAAATTATTGTATCACAGTAACCACATAAGCCGCAAATAGTTAATGCTATTTGTGGCTTTTTTTGTTTTGATAATGTTAAATTTTTATAAATTTAGTTGTCGTTTTTTTTAATTTACTCACTTATACTATATTTTTGTAGTAATGAAAATAATTGCTCGCATATTTTTAATACTCTTCATTGCTTTTCTAGCTGTGCCTCCTATAGTCACAATTATAGAGAAGTCTTGCGATACTTCTATCTTTTTTGGTCTATCTGAAGAAGAGCATACTCAAAAAGAGGTGAAGGTTTTTGCTTATTATGAAGAAGTAACTAAAACACACGTAGTTGCAGTAGTTAATAAAACAAGTCTCATACTCTCAGAGAACTTGTCTAAACATGATAAAATTACCCCAAGAATCTTTTCTCCGCCTCCTGACTTGGCATAGTACATACTGTTTTTTAAAAATTTAAACATCGATTTGCATATCTTTATGCATCAATGTTTTACATATTAATTATCTATTGTATTATGACAAAGAAAATAAATCTTTTTGCCAACCTTAAATCTGATTTTGCATCTGGTTTAGTGGTTTTCTTGGTGGCGCTACCATTATGTTTAGGAATTGCATTAGCTTCTGGTGCACCATTATTCTCAGGGATTATTTCTGGAATTATTGGAGGTATTGTCGTGGGTTATTTAAGTAAATCTCACTTAAGCGTTTCTGGACCAGCTGCTGGTTTAACAGCAATTATATTAACAGCTATTACTGACTTTGGTGCTTTTGATATATTCTTAACTGCGGTTTTAATTGCAGGTTTCATTCAACTAGCTTTGGGATTTATCAAAGCAGGAAGCATTTCAAATTACTTCCCTACAAACGTAATTGAAGGAATGTTAGCCGGTATTGGAATTATAATTATTCTGAAACAATTGCCACATGCTTTTGGTTACGATGCTGATTTTGAAGGAGATCAATCATTTGTTCAAAATGATGGAAGCAACACTTTTTCATCTTTATTTGAAGTGTTCAATCATGTTCAATTAGGAGCAATTATTATCACGATTGCTTCACTTATTATATTAATCTCTTGGGACAAAGTACCGTTCTTAAAACGTTTAAAATTAGTTCCGGGAGCATTAATTGCAGTAGCTTCGGGTATTTTAATTAACCAACTTTTTATTAGTATGGGAAGCGATTTAGCTATCTCAAAAGATCACTTAGTGACTTTGCCAGTTCCTAGCTCTTTTGAAGAGTTGAAAGCGATCATTGTAACTCCTAATTTTTCGGGGTTCACAAATCCTAAAGTATGGATTGTGGGTTTAACAATTGCTATTGTAGCTTCTATCGAGACATTACTTTGTATTGAAGCTTCTGATAGAATGGACGAACAAAAGAGATATACTGATACTAATGTGGAACTGAAAGCGCAAGGTGTTGGTAATATCATCAGTGCATTATTAGGAGGTTTACCTATGACATCTGTAGTAGTGCGTACCTCTGCAAATAATGCGGCTGGAGCCAAATCAAAAATGTCGTCAATTATTCATGGTGTGCTATTACTAATTAGTGTTTTGGCTATTCCAGTAATCTTAAATATGATTCCGTTGGCAACTTTAGCGACAATCTTAATTTTAGTAGGATACAAATTAGCTAAACCTGCAACTTTCAAACATTTCTGGCACAAAGGTAAATACCAATTTATTCCTTTTATCGCCACTCTAGTAGCCGTTGTTACAACTGATTTACTTAAAGGAGTTGCATTAGGTATTGTGATTAGTATCATTTTTATATTGAAAGGAAACCTTAAAAGAGCATACAGCTTCAAGAAAGAAGAATATGTTGATGGTGATATTATACATATCGATTTAGCTCAAGAAGTATCTTTCTTGAACAAAGCTGCAATCAAAACGACTTTAAATGATATTCCAGCAAACTCTAAAGTAATAATTAATGCGCACGATACCGTGTACATAGCACATGATATTTTAGATTTGATCGAAGAATTTAAGATGACGCGAGCCGTTGATGAAAACATCAAAGTCAAACTGAAAGGGTTCAAGAAAGCTTACGATTTAGAAAATAGCCCTGATGCAAACAATCACGTTTCTTTCGAACATTATTATGATGTTGCCAAAAGACAAATGGTGAAGAAAGAGGTAGTACCTGAAGATTTTAAAAATAGTTAGTCAAAATAAGCAGTGAAGATTTCATGATATATGATCATGAGAAAAACCACAATTAAATATTAAGAAATTTAAAACGAAATAAAATGAGTGATTTTTATAAAAAAATATTAGACAATAATAAGCAATGGGTTGTTAACGCTTTAGAGAAAGACCCTAACTTTTTTGCAGACTTAGCCAAAGGACAAACACCGCCATTATTATGGATTGGTTGTTCAGATAGTCGTGTACCTGCAAATGAAATCATTGGCGCTAAGCCAGGTGAAGTTTTTGTACATAGAAATATAGCAAACATGGTTGTCCATTCAGATATGAATATGCTAAGTGTTTTAGATTATGCAGTTAATGTATTAAAAGTAAAGCATGTTATCGTTTGTGGTCACTACGGTTGTGGTGGTGTAAAAGCAGCAATGGGGAATCAATCTATTGGAATTATTGACAACTGGATACGACACATTAAAGATGTTTACCGTTTACACAATACTTATTTAGATTCTATCGAAGACGAAACCGAACGTTTTAATGCTTTTGTTGAAATAAACATTAAGGAACAAGTTTTTGATTTATCTAAAACTTCTATTGTTCAAGCTGCTTGGAAAAGTGGACAAGACTTAAGTATTCACGGATGGGTTTACGGTTTAAACTCAGGATTTGTAACCGATTTAGAAGTGAATATCAGTTCTAACTCAGATCTAGATGAGGTATTTCAATTACAATTTTAAAAAAAAGAAAGTCGCTTTTACGAAGCGACTTTTTTTTTACTCATTTTCATCTAAATTTTCATTAAATGCTGAAGGCAGCATTTTTGGGATAAACTTAATCAATATAGGAAGTAATAAACTACCGCCTGGTAATAGAAATATAGTTAATGAAGGTATCGATTTACAAATATCTAGCAATTGCTTTTTGACCTTCTTTTTTTCTTTTTCATCTAGATCTCTTCTAGTAGAAAGGGCAAGAAGAATCATTAGTTCCTTGCTTTGCACAATTTCTTTTACTAATCTATTTTTATTTCGAGTAATTAGCGTAATAACACTTTGTGTCGTTTGATCATAAAAATGTTTAACCGGATTTGAATAATTGAAATACGCAATATCTTTTTTATGTGCGGTAATAAAAGAATCTGTGCTTTCAA
>TARA_R110002033_G_scaffold11981_20_pt1 | contig 10711 bp, 8 predicted proteins | sample TARA_R110002033 | Tara Oceans TARA_R110002033 (sample SAMEA4397051) | marine metagenome | biome: Polar Biome; feature: [SRF] surface water layer (ENVO:00010504); material: water (ENVO:00002006), including particulate matter (ENVO:01000060) such as... | depth 5 m
TACGGTCCGCTGACCGTGGGCATGACACGCGAAGCCGTCGTCGAGGCCGTCGGTGGCCCGGCCAATGAGAATGCCGCCAGCGAGCCCTTCGCCTGTGAAATCTTCCACCCGTCCAATGCTCCTGAAGGCCTCTATGTCCTGCTACAGGAAGACAAGCTGGCGAGCGTCTATCTCACCAAGGGCGCAACAATCGAAACCGCTGAAGGCCTTAAGGTCGGCGACACTGCCGAGGCGGTGATGACAGCCTATGGCGACAAGGTCGTGAAGTCGCCATCCAAATACCTGGAAGCGCCAGCCGCCTACCTGACGGTCTGGCAGTCCGGCAATACAAGCGCCGACTGGGTGGACGATCAGGACGCGCGCGGCATCCGCTTCAGCACCGGCACGAACGAAACAGTCGAGCAGATCACAGGCGGCGGCCCTGCCATCCAGCTGGTTGAAGGCTGTAGCTGAGCGGGCGTATGGCCAGTAGTCGCGCAGCAGGTCTTGAAAAATTAGCTCGTCTGCCGATCACTTTATAGAGCGTCATCCGTGCTAGGGACAGAGGATGCGTTTTTAATCTAACTGAAGTTATATGCTGACTAGAAATAGCGAGGAAGTTATCCTGTTGAAATGCCTTGTGAGTTCAGGAACTTTATCACTTCAAGGATCATATGTTGCGGAGTCGTGCCACCGAATAGTTTCTTGTCCAAGTGCACACCGACCTCAAGTTCGCATAGTCCATTTGCGCCATCTCTACATAATAGAATGAATTCCGCTTTCCGGTTCTTCTCGACTGTCGGCCGAGTTATGTCACCCCCCTTATGGTACGCGGTGCTGTCAAAGAAAAATCTTATTCCGTGAGGGTTCCTTCCAAAACCCGCGATCTCGCCTTCTGCCCAGAGATCCCCCCTTTCGTGCTGAACGAAGGCTTCAATCTTGGCGCCTCGGCCTAAGTCGATATCGCCAACAAGACGTGGCCCCATATAGTTTGCGAACATAATTTGCCGGGCAAATGAATCGCGGAAGATGTCGCATATTACATCGAACACTTGGTCCTTGGTGGCGCTAGTGCTCACGGTGACATAGGAGTCGATCGAGTTTGTCATGCGGAATCCTTATTTGCTGATAAACTTAGAGTTCGGCTGGATTGGCCGGCTCATCGAAATCTTTGTTAGGATACGTAAGCTGACGTAATGAAAAACAAGAATACGATGCCAGCAATGGAGAGAAGGGTGGAGTACCAATAAACGTCTGTCTTCAGAAAATATACGCCCGCTAATCTATAGCATGGGGCTTCAACTCTTTGCTCCGTCCTAGGGTCCATTCGTTTTATTGGGTGACGCCTTACAATCGGAATGCAGTAAAACAAGGCATTCGCAACGCCTACAAATGTCAAAGATTGGATGATGTACAATAAGATCGGCGGACGGTGATAGTATTCCAAAATGCCACGTGAGCTGTAGTCGTAGTGGATCATGCGAAATGTTCCTGCAGTCAGAACAAAACTCAATGTCCAAGCATCGCAGAGCCATTGGGGAACTGGAATGTTAAAGAACGCAGGAATGGTCCCGAATACGAATGATGACAGGCCTTGATAAAACCCCACAAACTTGCTGGCGATCCCTTCCAGGGATAGCCAGCTATGTTCCGAAATGAATGAGGAGACTGACATAGCGCCAGTAATAGTGCCCAACGCACTCCACAAAATCTTCATCGGCAGCACCCCTCCCACGCTTTTACTTTCCCGATGATGTCATTGCTTGTAAATTTAAACAACTGGCAATCTTAGGGTGCGCGGGCGGCGGAACCTATTGTCTTTTGTAAGCTAAGCAGTCGGGGTTCTGAACTCTTCTTTGCCGAGAAGACTTCTCCCCAAACCTACGGATCCAGCCGCACAGCACCTTGAGACGCATTCCCCACATGCGCCGCATACACTTTCAGTGCACGGCTCACTTTGCGGGGGCGATCCTTCACCGGTTTCCAGGCCTTGTCGCCGCGGGCGTCCATGTCGGCGCGGCGGCGGGCGATTTCGGCATCGTCGATCTTCGCATGGATCGTGCGGTTGGGGATGTCGATCTCGATGATATCGCCTTCCTCGACGAGGCCGATCAGGCCGCCTTCAGCCGCTTCCGGGCTGACATGGCCGATGGAGAGGCCGGACGTGCCGCCGGAGAAGCGGCCGTCCGTGATCAGGGCGCAGGCTTTGCCCAGCTTCATCGATTTCAGGTAGGAGGTCGGGTAGAGCATTTCCTGCATGCCGGGTCCGCCGCGCGGGCCTTCATAGCGGATGATCACCACGTCGCCGGCGGCAACGCCCTTGTTCAGGATGCGGTCGCAGGCTTCTTCCTGGCTTTCGCACACAATGGCGGGGCCGGAGAATTTGAGGATCGAGTCGTCAACGCCGGCGGTCTTCACCACACAGCCCTGTTCCGCGATATTGCCGAACAGAACGGCCAAGCCACCATCCTGCGAGAACGCGTGCGCGGATGAGCGGATGACGCCCTTTTCGCGGTCGGTGTCGAGTTCCTTGTAGCGGCGCGACTGGCTGAACGCCTGCGTCGTGCGCACGCCGCCCGGCGCGGCGAGGAACAGTTCCTGCACGTCGGGGTCATTGGTCAGCGCCACATCCCACTTGGTGATGGCCTCGGCCATTGTGGCGGAATGGATCGTGCGCACGCTTGTGTCGAGCTTCCCGGCGCGGTCAAGTTCGCCGAGGATGCCGAAAATGCCGCCGGCCCGGTGCACGTCTTCCATGTGCACATTGGCAACCGCCGGGGCGACCTTGCAGAGGCAGGGCGTGTGGCGGCTCAGCCGGTCAATGTCGGCCAGCGTGAAGTCCACCTCGCCCTCGCTGGCAATGGCCAGCAGGTGCAGGATCGTATTGGTCGATCCGCCCATGGAAATGTCCAGCGTCATCGCATTCTCGAACGCCGCCTTGTTGGCAATGCCGCGCGCGGAGACGGACTTGTCGCCTTCTTCATAATAGATCTTTGCCAGCTCGACGATGCGGCGCCCGGCGCGGCGGAACAGTTGCTCGCGGTCAGAGTGCGTCGCCAGTGTCGAGCCATTGCCGGGCAGGGCGAGGCCGAGTGCTTCGGCCAGGCAGTTCATCGAGTTCGCCGTGAACATGCCGGAGCATGAACCGCAGGTCGGGCAGGCGGCCTCTTCATAGGCCAGCACTTCGGCATCGGTGCGCTCGGGGTTGGCCGCCTCGATCATCGCGTCGATCAGGTCGACCGCTTTCAGCTCGCCGTCGATATTGACCTTGCCGGCCTCCATCGGGCCGCCGGATACGAACACGACCGGAATGTCGAGGCGCAGGGCCGCCATCATCATGCCGGGCGTGATCTTGTCGCAATTGGAGATGCAGACCATGGCATCGGCGCAATGCGCGTTGACCATGTATTCCACGCTATCGGCGATCACTTCACGGCTCGGCAGCGAATAGAGCATGCCGTCATGGCCCATCGCGATGCCGTCATCCACGGCGATCGTGTTGAATTCCTTGGCGACGCCGCCCGCAGCCTCGATCTCGCCTGCCACCAGCTGGCCAAGGTCCTTCAGGTGCACATGGCCCGGGACGAACTGGGTGAACGAGTTCACCACCGCAATGATCGGCTTGCCGAAATCGCCGTCCTTCATGCCGGTTGCGCGCCACAGGCCGCGTGCGCCGGCCATGTTGCGGCCATGGGTGGATGTGCGGGAACGATACAGGATTGCCACGGTGAGCCTCTTTATTCAGTGTTCAGGGAGCAAATAGCTACCCATCAAGGGTTTAGCAATGATGGCGGCAGGTCAGCCAGCTTCTGTCATCAGTGCGCCTCGGCCCAGTTCTTCGCCGCGCGGGCATCCACCACCAGTGGCACTGACAGGTTCAGCGCCGGCATGGCCGCCCCCTGCATCGTGTCCTGCGCCACCTTGATCAGCGCCTCGGCCTCGCCTTCGGGGCATTCGAATACGAGTTCATCATGCACCTGCAACAGCATGCGCGCCGTCAGGCCTGCCTTGGCCAGCGCCTCCGGCATGCGGATCATGGCGCGCTTGATGATGTCCGCCGCGCTGCCCTGGATCGGCGCGTTGATTGCCTGACGCTCGGCAAATGACCGGGCCGGGCCCTTGGACTTGATGGCTTCCAGATGGATCTTCCGCCCGAACGCCGTCTTCACATAGCCGGTCTCTTTGGCGAAATCCTTGGTCTCGTCCATATAGGCGCGGATGCCGGGGAAGCGCTTGAAATAGGTCTTGATATACTCGGCGGCTTCGCCCTGCGGGATGCCCAGCTGGCGCGCGAGGCCGAAGCCCGAGATGCCATAGATGATGCCAAAGTTGATCGCCTTGGCCTGCCGTCGCACCATCGGGTCCATGCCCTCGATGGGCACGCCGAACATCTCGCTGGCTGTCATGGCGTGAATGTCGAGGCCATTCAGGAAGGCCTCCTTCAGCGCCGGAATGTCGGCCATGTGCGCGAGGATGCGCAACTCGATCTGGCTATAGTCGGCGCTGACGAGCACATTGCCTTCATCGGCAATGAAGGCCTGCCGTATCTTGCGGCCTTCTTCGGTCCGCACCGGGATATTCTGCAGGTTCGGGTCGGAGGAGGAGAGGCGCCCCGTCTGCGCCACAGCCATGGCATAGCTCGTGTGCACGCGGCCCGTCTTCTTGTTGATCGCGGCCTGAAGCGCTTCGGTATAGGTCGAGCGCAGCTTCGATAGCGTGCGCCAGTCGACAATCGTGCGGGGTAGGGCGTGGCCCTCGGCGGCGAGGCCTTCCAGCACATCGGCGTCGGTCACCCAGGCGCCGGTCTTGGTTTTCTTGCCACCGGGCAGGCCCATCTCGTCGAACAGGATTTCGCCCAGCTGTTTCGGGCTGCCGATATTGAACGCGCGGCCAGCCTGTTCCTCGGCTTCGGCTTCCAGTGCGGCCATGCGCTGCGAGAAGTCTGCCGACAGGCGAGAGAGCTGGTCCCGGTCCACCTTGATGCCGTGCCGCTCCATCTCCGCCAGCACCGGCACCAATGGCCGCTCAAGCGTTTCGTAAACGGTTGTCACCTGCTCCGTATGCAGCTTTGGTTTGAACGTCTGCCACAGGCGCAACGTGACATCCGCGTCCTCGGCGGCGTATTCGGTCGCCTTGTCCAGCGCCACGCGGTCAAAGCTCACCTGCTGCTTGCCCGTGCCGGTCACGTCCTTGTACGCGAGCGGCGAGTGGCCGAGATAGCGTTCCGACAGCGTATCCATGCCGTGATTATGCTTGCCCGCATTCAGCACATAGGACAGCAACATCGTGTCATCGATCGGCGCCACGTGAATGCCGTGGGTCGCGAACACGCTGTCATCATACTTGATGTTCTGGCCGATCTTCAGGACAGATGCGTCCTCCAGCATGGGCTTAAGCGCCCGCATAGCGTCCTTCATGCGGATCTGCCGGGGTGGATCAGCGCCGAACATGTCGCCATCCCCCGCAGCGTTCGGGTCCACGTGTGCAAGCGGAATGTAGCAGGCCTCCCCAGGCGCCAGAGCCAACGACACGCCGACAAGGTTCGCCGCCACGGAATCGAGGCTGTCAGTCTCGGTGTCCACCGCGACATAGCCCTGCGCCATGGCACGGGCGACCCATTCCTCCAGCCGCTCGAAATCGCGCACGGTCTCGTATTGGGTCCGGTCAATCGGTTCCTCGGCCGGCGGGGCGGCCTCGATGGCGCCTTCCATTTCCATGGATTCGCGCACGCGGCGCGTGATCGTGCGGAACTCCATCTCTTCGAGAAAGGCGATCAGCACTTCAGGGTCCGGGTCGGCCACGGCCAGCTCTTCCAGCGGCAGCTCGACAGGTACGTCATCCTTCAGCAGCACCAGCTGTTTCGACAGGCGCACCTGTTCGGCATTCTCGATCAGGCTCTCGCGGCGCTTCGGCTGCTTGATCTCGCTCGCGCGTTCCAGCAGCGTTTCGACATCGCCATATTCATTGATCAGCTGCGCGGCCGTCTTGATGCCGATGCCGGGCGCGCCGGGCACATTGTCCACGCTGTCGCCCGCCAGCGACTGCACGTCCACAACGCGCTCCGGGCCCACGCCGAATTTCTCGAACACTTCCTCGATGCCCAGCGTCTTGTTCTTCATCGTGTCGAGCATGACGACGCGCTCGGACACGAGCTGCATCAGGTCCTTGTCCGATGACACGATGGTCACACGCGCGCCCTTGGCCTCGGCCTGGCGGGAATAGGTCGCGATCAGGTCATCGGCCTCATAGCCTTCCAGTTCCAGCGCATGTGCGGCAAAGGCGATGGAGGCGCGCCGCACCAGCGGGAATTGCGGGCGCAGCTCTTCGGGCGGTTCGGACCGGTTCGCCTTGTACTGGTCATACATGTCATTGCGGAACGTATGGGAGGAGGCATCGAAGATGCACGCGAAATGCGTCGGCCGGTCAGGGCCTTTCAACTCCTCCAGCAGCTTGAACAGCATGTTGCAGAAGCCGGACACGGCGCCGATGGGCAAGCCGTCAGAGGCGCGTGTCAGCGGGGGAAGAGCATGGAAGGCGCGGAAAATATAGGCGCTCGCGTCAACGAGATAGAGGTGGCTATCCTTGGTAACGGGGGCAGTGGCCATGAGCAGGGAATCCTTTGCAGGCCGAAGGTTTAACGCCTTGAGGCGGGCCCGTCACCCGCTGCTTATCCTACACCGGCCCGCTGGGTGTATTATGTGCCCGTCGCCTGAATGGAGGCGAAGGGATGGGGCCAGCATGCGCGGCCCCATCTTTCGGGCAGGACGGGGAATCGCGACCCCACTTTCTGTCACACCAGCCAAACGACGCGGTCTCCTTCCTGCCCGCCCGACATATAAAGGAAACCGGACGCGATCTCCCCGCGATCCGGTTTCCGGTGCTGGCGTTCCGGTTGAACCCAATCCGTGGTAAACTGCCCTCCTGAATTGCAAATCGGGAGGGACGCGCAATGTCGGATTATAACGAGCCCGCAGGCGTAAAGACGCCGTGGCATCTCTGGCTGGTGGGCGCACTCAGCCTCTTGTGGAATGGTTTTGGTTGCGTCGATTTCACGATGACCGCCACGCGCAACGCGGCCTATCTGGAGCCCTATCCGCAGGAAATGCTGGATTACTGGCTGAACATGCCAATCTGGATGTGGGCCGTCTGGGCGGTAGGTGTCTTCGGCGGCCTGCTCGGCAGCATCGCGCTGCTCCTGCGCCGCAAGCTGGCCGTCCCATTCTTTGCCGCCTCTTTCATTGCCGCGAGCATCAGCATGAGTTTCGGTTTCCTCGACAAGAATGCCCCGCGCATGGAAGGCGCTGGCGTGATGACCGGCATCATTATCCTCATCGCGCTCCTGCTCGCCCTTTACGCATGGTGGATGTCCCGGCGGGATGTCTTGCGCTGAAGCGGTTTCGGTCTAGCCTCCCGGTCCAGAAACGGGAGGAACAAGAATGACCGAGATGAACAAGACCTGGATCCTGCGCGCGCGCCCTGTCGGCGAAGTGAAGGAGACCGATCTCGAACTGGTCGAGGCGCCGCTCGCGCCCCTGAACGAGGGCGAAGTGCGCGCCCGCACCATTTATCTTTCGCTCGATCCCACGAACCGCATCTGGATGAGCGACATGGACGCTTACCTGCCGCCCGTCGGCCTCGGCGATCCGATGCGCGGAGGCGGCCTCGGCCTCGTCACGGAAAGCCGTTTCGACGGGCTGGAGCCGGGCGATATCGTGAATACCGGCCTTGCCCACTGGTCGCTCTACAACACGCTCCCCGGCGCGGGCCTTGCCAAGATGCCCCAGCTGCCCGGCGTGCCACTGACGGCTTTCATGGGCCCCATCGGCGCCACCGGCATGACCGCCTATTTCGGCCTCATGGATATCGGCAAACCGAAAGAGGGCGAAACGGTCGTCGTCTCTGCCGCGGCAGGCGCCGTTGGCTCCATGGTCGGCCAGATCGCCAAGATCCAGGGCTGCCGCGTCGTCGGCATCGCGGGCTCTGACGACAAGTGCAAATGGCTGCTCGAAAACGCCGGTTTTGACGCCGCCATCAACTACAAGAAGGAAGATGTCGGCGCGATGCTGGACAAGCATTGCCCCGATGGCATCGACATCAACTTCGAGAATGTCGGCGGCGAGATCATGGACACCGTTATCGCCCGCCTGAACGACTTCTCCCGCATGCCCCTCTGCGGCCTGATCTCGACCTATAATGCGACCGACCCGGTGCCCGGCCCCTACAACTTCGCCAACCTGCTGATGCGCCGCACGCTGGTAAAGGGCTTCATCGTGATCGACTATTACCCGCGCTTTGCCGAAGGCATCCAGCAGATGGCCCAGTGGCTGATGGAGGGGAAACTCAAGTTCGAGACCGACGTCGTCCGCGGCCTTGAGAATGCGCCGTCCAGCCTGTCGCGCCTGTTCGAGGGCAAGAACCTCGGAAAGCTCGTGGTTCAGGTCAGCGACGAGCCGAACAAGTCATGAGGTGATGTGTCCTGTAGTGGAAGCTGCAGGACATGACATCTTCTTAATGACAAAAAAGTTACAATAAATGCGTCTCGTACAGCGACGGGTAATCCCCATCTGACCGTTCTAGTCATGTGATGCCGACCGGCTCCTCCCCCGGAAGACATTGCACTCTTTCGTGTTCCCGCTGCTGGTACCTCCAAACCTCACCCCTGGCCTGCAGCGGAGTCCCCCCACGTCCCTCACCCTTGCAAGTGGGGGGGCTGCACGCGAAGCCCGGCTTTACAGTACCAATGGCGCGATGAAATAGCCGATCAGCGTGATGATCAGGACGCCCATCAGGTTCACCCGCAAACCGCGCTTCACCATGTCCTGGATCTGTATCTGTCCCGTTGAGTAGACGATGGCGTTTGGCGCGGTCGCGACAGGCAGCATGAACGCGCAGGAAGCGGCCACGGCGGCCGGGCCCAGCAGGCTGGCCGGTGCCATGCCCACGGCGATTGCGAGCGCCCCGAGAATGGGCGCCAGTGTCGTCATCGTCGCCACGTTGCTGGTCAGCTCGGTCAGGAACAGGACCAGCGCCACGACAACAGCGATGAACAGGATTGGCGGGAAGGATTCCATGATCGACAGCTGGTTCCCCAGCCATTCCGACAGACCCGTGCGCGAGATGGCATTGCCCAGGGCGATGCCGCCACCGAACAGGACCAGCACGCCCCAGGGCAGGCGCTCGGCCTCTTCCCAGTTCAACAGCATCCGCTTTTCGCCGCCGCCAGCCGGCACGAGGAACATCACCACGGCCCCGGCCATCGCGATCATCATGTCCACTTCGGCGCCGCCAAAGCCGGCAAGTGTGCTCCACCCCATTGTATCCAGCAGGTCGACAAACCATAGCCGCGATACCCAGAGCAGGGCGACGAAACCGAACACGATGGCGGCGCGTTTCTCCGGCTGCGTCATTCCTCCCAGCGCGCGTACATCATTGCGCACGCGGTCGCGCACATCCTGTCCGCCCTCGAACCTGGGCAGGGACCGGGTCAGGATCCACCAAGCTGCAGGCACCATCAGGGCTGCCGCCGGCACACCAAAGGCCATCCATTGCGGGAAGCCGATATTTCCATCCATTTCGGCCTGCAGCCAGTTGATCGCGATCAGGTTTGTTGGCGTCCCGATGGGCGTCGCCACGCCGCCGATGGAGGCTGCATAGCAAATGCCCAGCAACAGGGCCGTGCCGAACCGCCCGCTCTTGTCGCCGAGGGTCTGCGCCGCCGACAGCGCAATCGGCATCATCATCAGGGTTGTCGCCGAATTGGATATCCACATCGACAGCAGCGCCGTTGCCAGCATGAACCCGAAGATGAGCGCCTTGGGCGCTGCACCGACACGGGAAATCACGTTCAGCGCGATGCGCTTGTGCAGGTCCCAGCGCTCGATGCCCATGGCAATGATGAAACCGCCCAGCAGAAGCAGGACAATATAGCTCGCATAGTCGGCGCCCACCTGTTTCGGTGTACCGGCGCCAATCAGCGGGAGGATGACCAGCGGCAGCAGCGAGGTCGCCGGAATCGGGATCGCCTCGGTCGCCCACCATGTTGCCATCAGCACCATCAGCGCGCCCGTATACCAGGCCGTTGTGGTCAGACCGTCAGGCGGGCCGAACAAGAGCATGATCCCCGCCAATACTGGTCCGAGGATCAGTCCGATTTTCTGTGCCCCCATAGTGCGTTCAGCTCCCCGTCATGGCTTTGAAGCCCGCTGTAAGGTCCGCAACGAGATCGTCAACGGCCTCCAGTCCAATATGAATGCGCAGAAGGGGGCCGGATCGGGTCTCGGTCCAGCTTCCCTTCATGCGCGTCAGCTGGTGGTCGCACGGAATGATCAGGCTCTCAAAGCCTCCCCACGAGAATCCCATGGAAAACAGGTGCATTGCCTCAAAAAAGCGTTCCAGCCCCCCTTCGGGCACCGGATTGAGGACAATTCCGAACAATCCGTTGGATCCGCTGAAGTCGCGCTTCCACAAGGCGTGGTCCGGATGCGACGGCAGGGCCGGGTTTAGCACATGGGCCACTTCGGGGCGCGTCTCCAGCCATTCGGCTATCGCTAGCGCCGCTGCCTCGTGCGCTTTCAGGCGTGTCTTGAGTGTGCGCAGGCCCCGCACGCACAGATAGGCGTCGTCCGGCGCGAGGCTGATGCCCCAGTCTTCGGCGAGGGCTTCCAGCCGTCCGGCCATGGCATTGTCGCGGGTCATCACCGCGCCGCCAAAGGCATCGGAATGGCCCGCCGGG
>TARA_R110002033_G_scaffold449_2_pt1 | contig 10705 bp, 8 predicted proteins | sample TARA_R110002033 | Tara Oceans TARA_R110002033 (sample SAMEA4397051) | marine metagenome | biome: Polar Biome; feature: [SRF] surface water layer (ENVO:00010504); material: water (ENVO:00002006), including particulate matter (ENVO:01000060) such as... | depth 5 m
CAATTTCTAGTAATGGTTGGACTTCTTTTGCTGAAGTGGGAACATACAACTGGAGAGCTTTATCAACTACAGATTCAGGAAATCCTGGACCAGGAAACACAATTGCTTCAATGGGAGCTTACAACTCTAGTACAGATGTTAATATTGCTTGGTTAATTAGTCCTGTTCTTGATTTAGATGCACAAGGTTTAGAGTTTTTAAACTTCCAATCTTCAAACAGTTTTTCTGATAATAGTGAATTAGAAGTTTTAATATCTACGGATTGGGATGGAACTACTGCAAATATTGCTACAGCTACTTGGACTGCACTTCCTGCAGCAGTAGTAGGTGATGATGAAAACTATCAAGAATGGTTTGATTCTGGCTTAGTTAACTTAAGTTCTTATTCTGGTTCAGCTTATATTGCTTTTAAATATATTGGTGGTTTTCCTTCAAGTGGAGATATTGACGGAACATTTGAAATAGATAATTATAAAATATTAGCAGAAAACTAATTATTAATAACTTTTACACAAAACCTGCTGATTTGTAAATCAGCAGGTTTTGTTTTTTAATATCAGATTTAAATGAGTTCACTTTTTGACGAATTTTATATAACCATCTTTAATCACTACAAGAAGGCTTTAGGCAAACGAAGTATCAAAGTTGCATTACTTTATATTAACCTGCTTAAACTCTCCATAGCATTCGCTCTAGCAGCATTCTTCTTAGCATTTGCCAAACAAATGAAAATGCAAATAATGTCTGACACAAAATTTTGGGTATTAATGACATTATTATCCTTTCTTATTGTATTTATGAATTGGCTGCGCTACAACGGAAAGAAAAGAACAATTCTTAACGCGAAGTCTAAACGAAGCAGCCTATCAATGTACTTATTATGGATTATACCTTTAGGATGTATAGCTATTTCAGTTATTCTATTTCAAGTTTAAGAACCATACATTTAAGCATATAAACAAAAAAAAGCTACCCTTTCGGATAGCTTTTTTTTATGTATTCTATTTATTTAAGCTTTCTTTTCACCACTACAGCATGTCTCTTTGCAATCTTCTTTACAAGCTTTCTTTTCAGCATCCGTTTTATTTGCACAACTTTCTTTACAAGCTTTCTTTTCAGCCTCAGTCTTATTAGCACAACATGCTTTTTTATCTCCATGTGCACCAAAGGCATCAACCTTGTGCATATCTTTTACTTTGTAAGTATCAGCTACTTTACCAACTGTTTCTTCTAAAGACTTTGGAGTAACCTTAGCTTCATCATACTCTACCATCGCTAAACGTTTGTCAAAATCTACTTTTGCAGATTTTACACCATCCATTTTAGCCATTTTTTTCTCAATGGTTTTTGCACAACCCATTGCACAAGTCATACCTTCAATACCAAACTCTACTTTAGCATAGGTTGCATTTGGATCCAAAGTTGAAGCCACATCCTTAGCTGCAACTTCTACGTCTACAGTTTTAACTTCTGGCTGCGATTCATTCTTACAAGATGTAAAAACCAAAGCAATTATGGCAACTATACTTAATGTTTTTAATGTGTTCATAGATTTAAACTATTAATATTTTTGATAAATCTAGTAAATATTGACGAATCTTCTGAGATAATTAACGAATTTTGTGATTAATTGAGCCCAGTTTCCTATGAAAAACCCAAACATTAAGTGGATTTATTTAATTGTGCTATCCATTATTTGGGGAAGCTCATTTATCTTAATTAAGAAATCACTTCTAGGACTAACACCTTATCAACTCGGTGCACTTAGAACCCTCATTACAGGTATACTGCTTTTAGCTTTTGGTTTTAATAAACTAAAAACCATACCTAAATCTAAATGGAAATGGTTGCTGATTTCTGCACTTTTAGGCTCCTTTATTCCTGCATTTTTCTTTGCTATAGCAGAAACCGAAATTGATAGCGCTGTTACTTCGGTCTTAAACTCTCTTGTTCCCTTAAATACAATATTACTAGGTTTTACTGTATTTAAAATTGCGTCTAACAAACGACAAGTTTTAGGCGTAATCATTGGCTTTATTGGAACTGCAATTTTAATACTAAAGGGTTCTGAATTAAACCCAAATCAGAATTATTTATATGCAGGTTTTGTTATTGCGTCAACATTAATGTATGCTGCTAATGTAAATATTATAAAACGGTATTTACAAGATGTAAAACCCTTAGCTATTGCGACTGGTAATTATGTATTTATAGTTATTCCAGCACTTATTGTTCTTTTCTTTAGCGATTTCTTTACTACCGAAACATTTAGTAATCCGGCTTTGCCAAAAGCACTTATGTATATTACTGTTTTAGCTGTTTTTGGTACAGCCTTAGCTAAAATTTTATTCTTTAGATTGGTACAAATGTCAACTCCTGTCTTTGCCTCTTCAGTAACTTATATAATGCCTATAGTTGCATTAATTTGGGGTGTTTTAGATGGTGAATCGTTTAGTGTATTACAATTTTTTGCATCACTGCTCATTCTCCTAGGTGTTTTCTTAGCGCATAAAAGAAATGTATAAAAAAAGACCGAAGCTTTCGCTTCGGTCTTAGTTTTATAGTGATAAGTTGACTTTATTTAAAATCAGCTTCAGTTACACCTTCATTTAATTTTGCTTCTAACAACTTAAATACAACAAGTTGTCCCATTTGAGAACCTTCTCTAGTACCTGGAAATTTAATTCCATCAAACTCTTGGTAATCCTTTAAAAATGTTTCTTGAGTTTGAGTTTGTCCTTGCATAGAAGTTGTTTGAACTTCTTTAACTTTTAAACCTGTTTCTACATCATAGAAGAAAGTTAATGAAATAGCTTCACCAGGAAACTGAACCTTGTAAGCTTCTTTATCGTCCACTTTCTCTATGCCAGTAATTTTAGCTGATTCAGAGTTTAAAAGATTCAATTCTGTGAATAAACCTCCTAATGGCTTCATGTCATTAGCCATATTTTCTGGAAGTGGATTTTTATTCATAGTTACAACATCTTGAGTAGTTAAAACGGTCATCATTGCATTTCCGTTCATAGAGATTGTCTGTACTAATTTGCCATCCATTCTCTTTTCTTCACTAATAACTGCAGATCCTTGTACACTAGCTTCATACTTTAATAAAATTGAATTTAAAGCTTCTACCTTATCTTTTCCACCAATAGCTTCAAAATATTTAGAAAGTACAGAATTAGCATTCACACCTTCTGGTAATTTCACTTCAAACTTAGGCTTCGCTGCTTTATTAGCATAGGTATCAAAATACATAATAGGAATCCCTGTTTTCTCTAAATTTTCTAGTACTTCTGAGCCATTACCAACTACAATAATTCTTAAGTTATCTGCTTGAAAATATTTATTAGCTACACGCTTAACATCCTCAACTGTAACATCCTTAATTTTCTGTAAATACGTAGAGTAAAAATCTTCTGGTAAGTTGTTTAATTTAATGTTTAAAGCATAATTAGCAATAGTTTGCGGACGCTCTAAAGCCATTACAAAATTACCAATATACTTTTCCTTTGCGTCTTTTAAAAGTTGTGCATCTACAGGCTCTGTTCTAATTCTTTTAATTTCTTTTAAAGCCTCAACAACAGCACTATCAGTAACTTCATTTCTAACTTTAGCAGTCGCATTGAAACGAGAAGCACCATATCTATTATTACCTAATCTAGAATAAGCACCATAAGTATAACCCTTATCTTCTCTTAAGTTTTTAAATAAATAACCTTCACCACCACCACCTAAGATGTTGTTTGTAATTAAAGCTGCGTGATAATCTTCATCACTCATCTTTAATTTAACATTGTTAGTAATAGAAAGGTTAGATTGAGTTGCATCTGGTACATCTATAAAGTTAATTTGAGTGTACTGCACATTAGGATTTGGATTTGGTACTGCTGAATTTACATCTACAGATTTTGTCCAATCACTAAAATATTTTTTAACCTGCTTCTTAACATCTTTGTAATTCACATCACCAATAACAACTAAATAAGCATTATTAGGATTGAAATACGTTTCGTAAAATGCAACGGCATCTCCAAAAGATACATTGTTAATAGTTTCTTCTGTTACAAATTCTCCATAAGGATGCTTTGTTCCATAAGATAAAGCAGAACCAACTCTACCAGCTATAGCATCAGCACTTTTCGCATCTGCTTTTAAGCCTTCTATTAATTTTGTTTTTTCTTTTTCAAATTCTTCTTCTGTTAATAATGGATTAATTGCTGCGTCAGATAACAATTCTAAAATTCTTTCAGAATACTTAGTTAATGAGCTAGCAAATCCTCCACTAAATCCAAAGTTTAGGTTTGCACCTAAAAAATCTACTTCTTCATTAAACTCATCCTTAGAAATAGAAGTTGTTCCATTACCTAACATACTTCCTAATAAACTTTCTACACCTGCTTTTTCACCAGTTGCAATAGGCTGATTATCTATTCTAAGCGAATAAGATACTCTTGGTAATTTGTGGTTTTCTACAACCAAAACTTTTAAACCATTCTTTAATTCGAATTCCTGAGGTTTTTCGATTGAAATTTCTGGTTCAGGACCAGCCACAGGTGGTTGAGATCTATCTATTTGTGCACTTGCACCAATAGTCATTATAAATAATGCGAAAAACGCTACTATTTTATTTTTCATGTTAAATGCTGTTTTCATGTGTTTGTATCTATTATGTTTTATGGACACATGCTGTTCGCTATTATACCTGCAGTTAGGTGATAATGCTTTGAACATGCTTGTTTCATATTATTGATCATCTTTTTTTGGTAGATACTGAACCTCTACTCTTTGATTAGGATTTAAATACTTTTTAGCCACTGACTGAATTTCTTCTCTTGTGATTGATCTATAAGTATCTAATTGATTATTAATGATATTTACATCACCATATAATAAATAATAAGTTGCTAAAGAACCTGCAATACCAGCTACACTAGAGTTAGAACTTACAAAATCACTTTCAAATTGATTTAATAATTTTTCGTAATCACGCTCACTTATTAATTCGTTTTGCATTTTAACAATTTCTTCATCCATATCTGCTAACAAAGTATCTAAACTAACATCACCAATTGGTAAGGCAAATAATGCGAAAATATTATAATCTACTTGACCAATATTTACTGCTTGTACTGTTAAAGCTTCTTTTTTCTCGTCAATTAATTTTTTATAAAGTACCGAACTTTTCCCTCCACTTAAATAACTAGAAATCATATCTAACACATAAGCTTCCCTTGTTGATTGACCAGGTAATCTATATGCTGCAATGATTGCAGGAATCTGAATATTCTTATCGTAAGCAACAGCTTTTTTAGTTTCTGTGATTGGAGTTTCCATTGGAAAATCACGAACAACTTCTGGTCCTTTTTTTACGGCACTAAAATAATCCGTTACCATAGCCTTAGTCTTAGCATAATCAATATCACCTGCTACAACTAAAACCGCATTATTAGGTACATAATACGTATCAAAAAAGGCATTAAACTCCTCCAAAGTAGCAGCATCTAAATGCTCCATTAAACCAATATTTTGGTCTTTGTAAGGATGTGCGCTAAAAAGATTTTCGCCAATAGCTTTTATTAGACCACCGTAAGGTCTATTATCCATACTCTGACGTTTTTCTTCTTTAACAACTTCATTCTGTGTATCTACACCAATTTGATCAATAACAGGATGTAACATACGTTCTGACTCTAACCATAAGCCTAATTCTAATTTGTTAGATGGAAATATTTCATAATAATAAGTTCTGTCTTGAGACGTATTAGCGTTAAATGTCCCTCCATTTGCAGGAATTATTTTCATAAACTCTCCTCGCCCAATATTCTCAGAACCTTCAAATAAAAGGTGTTCAAAAAAGTGTGCAAAACCAGTACGTTCTCTATCGCCATCTTTTCCTCCTACATCATACATCACAGATGTAATAACAACTGGTGCTGTGTTGTCTTTGTGCATAATAACGTGAAGCCCATTGTCTAAATCAAATTCTTCAAATTCAACTTTTTGTGCTATAGCCTGATGGCTAATAAACAACAAAGAAGCCAAAGCCATAAAATAGTTTTTCATTGTAGTTTTGTTTAAAATTAAAATGTTTTAAGTATTAGTCATAACTAAATGTTATTTGTTACACCTAGCCTCACAAAAATAAACAATGATTGTCGCTTTTTAGCAGAATTAAGTGGGAAAACACTCTAAATTAAGTTTGTAACACAACCCATGTTATTTTACTTTTCATTTTTTAAAGTAAAAAGCCTCCTAAAACCCTTAAAACGTTTGTATATTAAGAATATAGGAGTATATTTGCATCCGCTTTCTGAGAAGAAAGTAATTTTTTATATAAACAAATTAATAAAAACGTTACGCTATGTACGCAATTGTAGAGATAGCAGGGCAGCAATTTAAAGTTGCAAAAGACCAAAGAGTTTTTGTTCACCGTTTAGCAGTAGAAGAAGGTAAGAAAGTAGATTTCGATAACGTTCTTTTAATTGGCGATGGTAACAATGTAACTGTAGGCGCCCCAGCTATAGATGGAGCACAAGTAAGTGCAAAAGTCTTAAGTCACCTTAAAGGTGACAAAGTAATAGTCTTTAAAAAGAAAAGACGTAAAGGTTACCGTGTAAAAAACGGACACAGACAATCTTTAACTGAAATCGTAATTGAAGGTATTACTACTTCTGGAGCTAAAAAAGCTGCTCCGAAAAAAGAAACGAAAAAGGCAGAACCTAAAGTAGAAGCGAAAGCTGCTGCTCCAAAAGCTCAAAAAGCTACAGGTAAAGCTGATGATTTAAAGAAAGTTGAAGGTATTGGACCAAAAATTGCATCTACTTTAGTAGAAGCAGGTATCGCTACTTTTTCTGATTTAGCAAAGGCTACACCAGAAGCAATTTCTGAAATCATTGCAGGAGTTCGTGGTAACCATGTTACTGATACTTGGCCAGCACAAGCGCAATTAGCTGCCGATGGTAAGTGGGACGAGCTTAAAAAATGGCAAGACGAATTAGATGGTGGTAAAGCATAATTGCTAAATCACTTAAGTATAACAATATAAAACCTTAGATCATGGCTCATAAAAAAGGAGTTGGTAGTTCGAAGAATGGTAGAGAATCAGAATCAAAACGCTTAGGTGTTAAGATATTTGGTGGACAAGCTGCTATTGCAGGAAATATCATTTTAAGACAACGTGGTAATACACATCACCCAGCTGAGAACGTATACCAAGGAAAAGATCACACTTTACACGCTAAAGTTGACGGTCTAGTAAAATTTACTAAGAAAAAAGACAATAAATCTTACGTTTCTATAGAGCCTTTTGAGGCTTAAGAAATTCATTTCTTAAAATTTAAAAGCGTCTAATACTATATTAGACGCTTTTTTTTATTTAATAACATTAACATTACAAAATAAGACTGTTAAATTAATATACATCGCGTTATTTTACCAATTACATAAAATCGCTGTTGTTTTGTTTAAATTAAAACATTTTATTTTTCTAATCTATGCTTCGGGATTCTTAGGGCATTCACAAACCGATCAACAAAACTCCAAAGAATCTTATAATAAGCTACATGAATTAAAACAAAACTTACAACATGCTACAGATTCGAAAAACACAAATGAAATAGCTCAAACTTATCTCAAATTGGGAGATTTTTTTAACGAACTAGACTTATATAGTGAAGCTATTAAAAATTATCAAATCTTTCAAGATTTTCATAAAACCAAAGATACATCTATAGTATATGTAGAAAATGCATTAACTCAGATAAACTTAGATTTAAAAAAATTTAAGGATGCAAAAAAACACGCCTACAAAAGCCTTAACATTTCTACAGAAATAAATCATTATAAAGGCATAGCTAATGCACATGCGCTATTAGGCAGTATAGGCGAAAAACAAGGGTTCTACAAAAACGCTCTTAAACATCAAAAAACTAGCTTATCGAGCTTTCAAATATTAAAAGACAGTACAGGTCTTGCCATTACCAATGACAACATTGGAAGTATTTACGAAGACTTAGAGGACTTCGACTCAGCTTACAACTACTTCAAAAAAGCGCGGCTATACAGCAAAAATTGTAATACCAATATTCAAATCAATATCATTAATAATTTAGGCGATATAAATAGTAAAACAGGAAATTTTGAAAAAGCTATAAATTATACTAACCAGGCTTTAAAGCTCGCAAAAAGAATAGGCAACAATTCCCAAATTGAAAGTGCTTATAAAGATTTAGCAAGAACTTATTCTGAAATAGGAAATTACGAACAAGCCTACAAATACCTCAACCACCAAAGTATTGTTAAAGAGCAAGACCTTAAACAAAAGAATATAGAAGTAGTTAGTACCATGGAAATACTATATGCTGTTAAAGAAAAAGAAGCAGAATTACAACTACTTAATAAGCAAAAACAGATTACAGAAGTAAGACAGTATATTATTTTAATTTGTACTACAAGTATCATACTAGCTTTAATCTTAGCTTTTATGTATTGGAAAAAAAGAAAAAAACACGAACAACATATTTTAGAGTATCAACAACAATTACTTCAAGTTGATTTAGATAAAAAAACAGAGCAAAAAGCAGCATTGCAACGTGAAATAGAAATTAAAGTGTCATCACTTACCAATTATAGCTTAAATATCGCTCACAAAAATAAAATCCTATATGATATATCTAAAACACTATCAAAATTAAAAGATAGAAATATCCATTTAATAAAGTCGAAACTAAAAGACATTATTAAAGATATAGATACCGATTTAGCCAATCATAATGAATGGACAGAACTTATGGGATATTTTAGTCTAATCCATCCTGATTTTTTTAAAAACTTAAACCAAATTGCTTCATCTCCACTATCTAGTTCAGAAATTCGACTATCCATGCTGCTTCGACTTAATTTATCATCTAAAGAAATTGCAAACATAATTCACATCACTACAGACAGTGTTAGAATTGCACGCTACAGATTAAGAAAAAAATTACCAATCAACTCTAAGGATGATCTATTGACATTTCTCCTTAATTTATAGTATAGATATCTTAAATCTAATTTTAATGTTATCTCATTGTAAATGTTGCTTTGTCATATGCTCTGTTTACTACGTTTTGTTACTTTTTGATAATACACACTTTCACAAAAAAAAATAGCTTAGATCTAGTTTTGTAGGAAACAAAATCAACATAAAATGAAAAAAATTTTTTATCTCCTGCTTCTCTTAGCTCTACCAATTTTGGGTTATGCCCAATCCGGAAACATAAAAGGTGTTATTTCTGATGAAAATGGATTAACTGTGCCAGGTTCAACTGTAGTAATTCAATCTTTAAAAAAAGGTACAGTAACAGATTTTAATGGTAAATATACTTTAGTAAATATTCCAGAAGGTAACTATACCATAACTGTAGAATATTTAGGATACTCAGATCTTACTAAAGATATAACTGTTAAAGCAAATGAAACTGTAACTCTAAATTTTACATTAAATACTGAAGACACTAACCTAGACGAAGTATTAATAACTGGATTTGGACTTAGTGGACAATCTAGAGCTCTTAATACACAAAAAAACAAACAAAATATTACCAACATTGTATCTACAGATCAGGTTGGTAAATTTCCTGATGCAAACATTGGTGATGCTATTAAACGTATTCCTGGTATAACAATGCAAATGGATCAAGGTGAAGCAAGAAACGTAATTGTACGTGGTTTATCTCCACAATTAAATTCTGTAACCCTAAACGGAAGTAGAATTCCATCTGCTGAAAGTGACAATCGTAATGTTCAAATGGATTTAATCCCTTCAGATATGATTCAAACCATCGAAGTAAATAAAGCAGCAACTCCAGATATGGATGCAGACGCATTAGGTGGCTCTATTAATTTAATTACGAAAACATCACCTCAAGGATTCCGTTTATCTGCAACTGCAGGTTCTGGTATTAACTTCATTTCCGATAAAAGAATTTTAAATGGTTCTTTCTTGGTTGGTGACCGCTCAAAAAACGATAAATTTGGTTGGGTAGTAGCTGCGTCAATTAACGACAATGACTTTGGTAGCCACAATGTAGAAGCAGAATGGACCGATGAATTTGAATATAATGCTGGTGACGAAGATAATTTGGTTGAAGTAGATGTAAATCCTTATGCTAATGTTTTTGAAATTAGAGAATACAAAGTACAACGTATTAGAAGAAGTTTTTCTGTTAATTTCGATTACAAATTAGACGATAACAATACTATTTTCTTCAAATCAATCTACAACTGGAGAGACGACAGAGAAAATAGATACAGATTAGAACACGAAATTTTAGACGGAGAAGATATCGGAATAGGCGATTTCTCAGTAGATGCAAACGGCAATCTTACAAGTTTTCTTATAGAAGCTAAACGCCAATCTAAAGGTGGTATTGATAGTGACCGTAACCAAAACACACGTCTAGAAGACCAAAGAATGCAAAACTACAGTTTAAGTGGTGAGCACTTATTTGGTGATGTCCAATTAGATTGGATGACATCATTATCAAAGGCATCAGAAGAGCGTTTAAACGAGCGTTATTTAGAATATGAAAGCGAATACGGAATTACATTCAACAACAATGAAGATAAACCCTTATACACACCTTTATCTGGCGAAGGCAGTTTTGAAGACTTTGAACTAGGGGAACTAACTGAAGAAAATCAATACACTGAAGAAAAGGATTTT
>TARA_R110002033_G_scaffold170862_1_pt1 | contig 10694 bp, 19 predicted proteins | sample TARA_R110002033 | Tara Oceans TARA_R110002033 (sample SAMEA4397051) | marine metagenome | biome: Polar Biome; feature: [SRF] surface water layer (ENVO:00010504); material: water (ENVO:00002006), including particulate matter (ENVO:01000060) such as... | depth 5 m
AGCGGCTGAATAACACTTCATTAAGCGGGACGGAGCCCGCTAATAGTTTTGTTATGTGTCTAAGTAATCGCTCATAGATGTCATTGACCTGTGCCAATCACTTAGTTTTCTACACCAAACAGCCTGATTATGAATATTTTCATACACAACCATAATCGGGTAATCTTTTGGTCTTTCTGTGCGAGTGTTCGCTAATGCAATTACTTTGTACATGATGCCGTTATTGTGCCGCCAAAATGATCCAATAGTTACATCACATAACAAGGCGCTCTTGTCGGACTTGCTGTTATCCTGCTCGCTCTTATTTAAGTGCGTGTTGCTATCTTTTAACCATGTCATACTTAATCTCCTTCGTTCTCGCAAGCCGCAAAGCTTGGGGTTATGCGCATGGCCACTTCTGGTTGGCATGGAAATATGCGCGGGAATTTAGTGCACCGTAATAATCCCTCATGCCTTTCAATTGCACATACATTAATTCAAGCTCTCGCGGGTCAATTTCACGGGTGTTATTTGGGTCGTCTAAAAACTCACCTAGTGCCACCATATTCCCATGCAGCTCTAATTTTTCTTCAAGCAATCGAATCGCTAATTTCTTTTTCACTGGGCTTTCCTCTTGACAAAACCGCAATTAAGCGGCTGAATAACACTTCATTAAGCGGGACGGAGCCCGCTAATATTTTTGTTATGCGCCCTATGTAAGCGGCGCAATTAACCAGAATGCCGCGATACGCTGCCCTAGAATTTCGGAGTACTGCCACATAACTTCGCACTGCTCTTTCATTCGTTCTTGCTCAGCAGCATCAAGCGTTGTGAAAATATCGCTGTTACCGATAAAATCACTAAGCGCTTTGGCCTTTACATCAAGCTCTGATTTTTCATCTACTACACGTTGTTGGTGTGGTTGCATTTCATTAATCTCCGCGCCTGGTTAAGTAGTCAACGCATAACAACACGCTGCACTGGACTCACTACGCTGGCGCTTCGTTCGCGCAGTGAGCTTGGGGTTATCGGTTTCCTAATCCTCGACTACAGTTAGGGCAATTTTGAGTCCAGCCATCGCCTTTCCATTTCGCCTTACAGTAAGGGCATTTCTCTTTAACCTTTGGTTTAGTAAATTTAATATTATTCATGCGGCTTGCTCCATTTCTGCCAATACTTGATCGATATTTTTATGGATTACTTCAAAATCTACTACCCAAACCCATTGGTTTTTACTCCAAGATTTTGGATAAACGGAATCCCATAAGAATCCAAAGAGTTGTTTTTCTGTTAGTGTTTCATCGCAATCTGGCACATCTCGTAAAAATGAAACGCCTTCTTTTTTCGCGTCTTCTTCTGAAATATCCTGAATGCGCTCAACGCGAACGCTGGTGATTTTCAGAGTTAATCGACTCACTCTGCGTGGCATGTGGATTGACGGAACTCTAATTCCATCCCAAGAATCTGTTTCTGCGTACAAGTAAACCTGTGGATTTAATGGTTCATTATCGTCGCCTGTTTGATATGCAAATGTCTCTCGCACATAGATTAGATCATCAGCTTGGCCGAATGGGCACATTGCTAAAACGCTGCTTTTAGCATTTGGGTAAAAAAGACCAGCGCCTTCCTCTAATTCTTTTTTGTTTTTAGGGAAAACTAGGCTTGGAAAAACATCAGATACAAAAGGCTGATGCTTAATGATTCTGCGTGTCTGCGTTTTATTTCCCGCAAGTAGGGCGCGAACCATTTCTGAATTAAAGATCATTGGTGTTGTTTTGATCATGCGTTTTCTCCTTAAATACTCGATGCGCCGCGCAGTAAGTCACCGCGTTGGTTTGTTGTTGTCATGTGTACGTCCTCAACCTGAAATACTTGATCGATTGAATACAGCGGGTTGCATACGCTGCAGTGGCCGGTGACTCTTACCGCTGTCGCGTTGATTGTTCTTGCTCCATGGTCGCGTAGGCAATTTGGGCACTGGACTGCATCGCCACAGCAATTGATTGCGTCGTCTTCGTCTTCGTGAACTGCGTCGCATTCAGGGCAGCCGTAAAGTTCAGTGATTTCAGGTTCGCAGCATTCACGCGCTTCGTCTTTCCAGTTGTGGATTTCGTGGCACTCTTCACAGCGCCAAAGTTCTTTTGGTTTTCTGCTCATAACCTAGGTCCTGTCCTTTAAATCAGCCCGACGTTTGCCTGCTCCTGCTGGCGCGGTGTCGGATTCCGCTTGGTGCTAATACTATTCAGGGCCTTTAGAAATTACCGCAATTAGGCAGTTCTTTTTTCCCATGAATACGGTTGTAAATTTCTTCTCGGTGTACTTCCACATTCTTAGGTGCGTCTACTCCGATTCGCACCTGATTACCTTTAACACCTAAAACAGTGACGGTTACATCGTTGCCGATCATTAGGGTTTCGCTTACGCGACGAGTTAGGATTAGCATTGCTTTTGCTCCTTTAAAATTGGTTCCATTGCTTTTCCGAAAGCATCAAGCAATGACTTTAATTCGATTAATTCAGCGCTTAGTTTTTCGATTCTTTGATTGGCATTGGTGACCACTAATTCCTTTGAAAAAAGAGATTCAAGCATCCATCTATTTAGCTGGACTCTCTCACGGCTATGCCCGCCATAAACATAAACATCACCAATAAATAGCGAATCGTCATTACCTTGACTTCCTATGTTTGAGACAGTGCGCTCTAGAGTATTAATCTCTTCACGTTTATTCTTAACTGCATCAAGCGCTTTTTGAATTGAGTTTAAATTGCTCATCGTGATTTCCTTATGCTGCTATTGATTTTTTGATTGCTGAAACACTTTCGATAGTTGTAAACCCAGCTTCTATCATTTTTTCTTGCACTTTGTTTGCAACTGCAAATTCAGGAATATGAGCGGCAACAGGTATGTTAAGAATGCACGTCACCTGCATCATTACTTGACCGGCTTCAGTCTCGACTACAGGCTGCGAACTTTGAGTAGTGCTTACAGGAAGTTCGCTTAGTGTAATTTCTTCAACCGACTCGACGATTGGCTGTTCAATCTGCGCTTTTGAATTATCTTCATATTTCTTTTCAGTGCGCTGCGTATGAACTTCAACAGCTATAGCCTCGCGCTCGACTTCCGAGGCAAACAGGGCGGTTAGTTTTGCTTCATAACTAACATCGTCATCAAACAAAAATTGCTCAACGTGGCCTTGCGTTAATGGTGCGGCCAAACCAGCCTTGTAGCTTTCGGCTTCCAACTTGGCTAGTCGCAACTCTGTTACTTGTTGGCTTGATAAATCACGACTAACACGCATAGTAAGTTCTGCTTTTACGCTGGCAGTAAGGCGACCTTTTGCAGTGAAGCTACCAAGCAATACAAGACCAATTATATTGGCAGATCGGAAACTGTCTTTTACGCCTTGCGATTCCCATTGAGCGGCTAGCTCATTATTGAGAGCTGCTTCAATCTTTAGTTTTATATCAGCTTCAAACTTTGCAATTTGGTTTGTTAAATCGGTTTTAGCTTCATCATGCAGACCAATAAGTTCTTTCATTTTTTCATCAAAGGCTTTGATCGGTGCAGAGGCATTACCAACTTCTAGCTTGCGTCGAGCATCTAGCTCTTTGCGGGTGACGTTAATCTCTTTAATTAACGCCTTACCTTCCTTGATTGATTCAGGGGTAATAACAACGCCTTTGAATTTTTCAAGATGCGCTTTTACCGCTTCGCGCACTTCATTGAAGTTTGCGGTAATGACCGCAGGCACGCTTTCGATTGTAATTGCTGTTTTGTTTTCCATTGTTTCCACCTATAGGTTGATAATAAAATCTGATACGGAAGTTGATTCGTATTCAGTATTCATTGGTTCAATAATTTCATTGCCTGGCATCCAAATGCTGTCAGGGTTGTTTTCTAAAATTTTGATTTTGTAGGATTCAACCAATTCGTTGAATTCTTCTAAGTCAGCAACCAGTGAAGCGATATACGCATCGTCACGAACAACCGGGATAATCGTTAGCTCTCGATTCACCTTTGCCATTACTGGGCAGTACAAACCGAAGTGCCACCACTCTCGACCAGACAGCCACATGTTCATTTGTATCTGGTCCATGGTTTCGCTTATGTCGGAGTTCAGCCAAATATCCATGAGCTTTGAAGGCTCAACAAAACACTTATATTCACTGCCTCCCTTATCACCAATAAAGCCGTCAGCACTTGCGCCATAATTGCCACAATCAGACTTAACCAATCCAACCTCTACAATTAAATCCCCAATGCGCTGCTCATGTAGAAATCGCGCATCTACTTCAAGACGGTTTCCGCGACTCATGTATGCCGTTTGATAAGTATCATCCAGTGGCATGCCAGCTATGCGCTCAACCGCTAAACGAAATGCGTATTTGATTGCCGCCATCGACCACCCACCAGAGACAAGCTTTTTTCGAATAACTACGGCCATGCTTGCAGTGATAACGCCAGCGCGGTCTATGTGCCATTGGTCAGAACCCTGCTCAGACGTTAGTATTTTCATAGCTGAATCTCACCCTCAACTATCTTGCTTTTAAGGTGCTTCATGGCAGGCTCAAATCTAATGGCCTGCAAGTCAGATAGCTTTTCTACATTGCCTACTTTGCAAACATAGCCTTCATCAAGTCCGGCAGATTGCGCTGCCTTAATCAATGCCTCGGCCTGCTCAGACGATACGGTTTCGCTAGTGCTGATGGCTGGGTTTGTAGAAGTTGAAGAAGGAGTAACGTCTTTTGCTTCAACGTAGGCTTTGCCTTCCATTTCTTCGGCTGTTGCTTCTTGCCCAACTTCTGGCCAAGCCTTGCGTAATACTTGTGCTTCTGTGCATTTTGCTAACTGGGCGCGTGGGCGCTTTTTCCACATAGAGTTAGGTGCAGTCGCGTTACCGCCCTCAGTGGCATAGTTTTCTTTCCAGTATTCGATTGCGGTATATGAAACGATTTTGCCGCCAGCCATTTGCTTATAAACTTTGTACTTGCACCATTCAGGGAAAGTAAAATCAATTTTTGCACCACCTTTAGTAACCAGTGTTTCGGTAACGTCAGGCCCAAACTCAGCAGCGTCAGCGCCCGCGTAATTCTTTGTGCGCTCAGCTTGAATGCGATAAAGGCCAATGCCAGGCATCGGAACATCGCGCCACGCATAATTACCTGTTTGTGCATCCTTAACATTCATTGGCACAAGGTGAACAGGTTTGAGCATGATGTCTAAGTTACGAGCGTTGCAGTAATCAACTGCCATCATTATTGAGTCAGCCTTTGCACCAGGGTAAATACTTGTACAGAGTGCGTTCCACATAGGCTCATCGATGCCGCGAGAGGCTAGGGCGGGATTTGCGTTGAACCATTGCGCTAAGGCATTATGTTTTGCCTGAACTAACAAATCATTCGATGTAGTATCCATATCCATATTCCTTATCGAGCCAGTTTTTCATTCAACAAATTGAGTTTGTTGGATAAATTATTAACGTGAGTTGTGTGGCTCTTGTGAGCTTCTAAAATTACATCTTCGAGACTATCGATTAACAATTCTGTAAAAGCGCTTTCAATATCGGCTGGTATTTCAACCTCAAACGAGCCGAGCTTATTTTCTTCCATGCCTGGAGTGGTGCCAAAATCTTCATTGCTAATGCGAAGCTGATACTCAGAACTGAAAGGCGGCCTAACCGCTGTGCAAAATAAAGTGACTTTCATATTCAATCCTTAAACGTCGAGTAGGTTTTCAAAGAAGTGGAAAAATTTAATTACCATTCGTGCGCGTGTCGTGCGGCAGGCATATAACTCGCGGCACTGGCGGTTGCGTTTTTCTGTCTGAACTGCGCGTAGTTTTTGAAGGTACTGAAGGTCGTACGCATTCAGCTTTACTACTTGGGAAAATTTCATTAAATGCGTCCTCGAAGGTTTTGGAATTCTTCAACGTCTAGGTTCTCTACAAAGTGATTTATGCCGTCTTCCAAGTTATACAGGGCCACCTTTTCGGTAATCTTCTCTGCATAATTTTCAGCGGCGCTGGTTAGGATTTCTTTTAGTGCATCAATAGTTTCAGACTTACCAAGCGCAATGTTTTTAAGTTCTGCGTCAATCAGTTCAGCGCTTGAATCATTAGCCCATACACTTTGAAGGGCATCTTCAAAAGAGTGTGTTGCCTCACCATCGAAAACAGATTCGCCAGAAAGCAAAGAGCTATTGATTTTCTCTTGGGTGCTTTCAAGGCGATCTTGTGTAATCACAGTTCGCGGTGATCTGATTGAGCGGATTACTGTGTTCATTTGAGCACCTATCGATTAAGTATGCTTAATAATAAGCCTGCTTAATTAGTTGTGTCAATAAAAAACTTAAGCAAACTTAATATTAATTCTGGTAGTCTATTTATCCGAATATCAATACAGGGAAGAGTGATGAGGCCAGCATATAATTTCTTTCTTTATCTATTTATGTTTTTGCCCTTAACTTCGTTTGCTAAGTGGCCTGATGTTGCAACCAATGCATATGTAAAAAGATGTGCAAATCAGATGGAAGCGCAAGGCTGGACACCGAGAGGGGCTTATTCTCTCTGCACTTGCTTTGCTGGTTTTATGGAAGTAATGGATTACGATGAGCTAATGAAAGCAACGCCTGTTAAAGGGGCCTCTGGAGCTAATGGTCAGCTATACCGAGGGCAGGCGCAGTGTGTTAAATACTTTCCGTTAGGGAAAGATCCAGTTGATTCAAATTTATATTCTGCCGAAGGCTATATTAAGCCCCCGCCTTTTCCTGACTAACTGGCCTATTATTACTCACCAAGAATATCTCGAAGTACAAATATTATTAATTATTTTGGAATTTAGCTTAATGCATTCAATTCAACCCTACATGATAACGATTTCAGATGCTGGTCAGCTTGAAGATAATAGACTTTGTAAAATGGGAAGTATTAGAGGAAAGAGCCTGGGGACCATCCTAAAGGAGTTTATTGATTCTCATACCAAGAATTTCTTTTTCGAGGACAGGGACGGTTATAAAAAAGCCTTTAAATTTTCTGAAAGTGAAGTGGCGCCAGGGCTTGTCAGTGGTTTCATTTCAAGCGGTGAAAGCGGTACTGATGGTGAGCACATCGACACCAAGACGGGTATTAAAACTGGTGATTATGGCGAGAATGACGCCAATACAAATAAAAAATTCTTTTACGTTGAATATTCTGAAGATAAAGAATCAGCCTTGCTTTTTATGCATAGAATACACGGACGAGGAATTAAAACTCTTTTTTTAAGGTTGTTAGCTAGTCACCTTTCATTAACCGTACCTCAGCTAACAGTAAGTATCACGCCCTTATCCTTCAAAAAGGCATTGAATCAGTGGTACAACATGGCAAAGGTAAAAGAAATTAGAGGAATTGCGTATAGAGAAAGCACTGAAACAGGCGATCGTTTTGATACGTATAAGCAAAAGAATAAGCTGGAGGTAATTTGTAAGCCTTTTATACGCGGTAGGAATTATGGTTTTTATAAAGACCTTGATAAAGGTGAGGCGGGGAAGCTTGTTTCATTTGGGGTCACTCCAGCGGACGAAATCAAGGTGCGGGTATCGCTCGGAAATAAGAGTAAGGTTCTCACCGTATCTTCAAAAAGCGAGCCGGTCTGCGCTATCGACTTTACAAAAGATGATATTGGGCTTAAGTCAGGGAAAATCACTCATAAAGCAATGCTTGCTTATTGCAAGTCGCTATCTGAAGATATGCAGTCATAATCGAGGAGATCGTTTTGCTAAATAAAATTAATATAGCAGGCATAATAATTGGGCATCTAAATACATTAGTTGACGCAAGAAGTGGTAAGCGATCAATAAAAGATATCACTCTGTTTTATGTCTCACCTGTTATCGCTGCTTGCTTATATTGGTGGGCTGGACAAGTTATGAAACCAGAAATGACTGATACATTGGTTACTGCTGGAGCAATATTTACCGGGCTACTTCTTAGCCTGCTTGTTCTAGTTTATGATCAGAGAAGCAAACTTAAAGAGTGCCATGACGATACCTCTGTATCAATAAAAACAGGTCTTCAGGAGTTGTTTTACAATATTTCATATGCGACGGTGATTTCTGTCGCCTTAGTTTTCATGTCGTTTATGCATAAAATGGTATACGTTAAAAGTGGTGGGATTGGTGAGCTGACGGGGCCAATACTTATATTCTTAGGGGTGAATTTTCTTTTAACTATCCTCATGATATTAAAGCGGATAAATATAATCTTAACAATGGATTGAAAAACTCTATGAATACTAGCCCGCTCTAGTGAGCCTTTATTGCCCAAGCCAATGCGGGATATAAGCGACAAGACGACCAATGTAGTCGTCTTCATTTACTCGAATCGAATCCCACCCTGGTTCATTACTATCAAACTGAAGCATTAGCCCAGCAGGTGTGCTTTTTAGAGTACCCAGTTCAAAATCAGAACCCAATTTAAATAAGAATATCCCTACCGAATTAGGCTCAAGCTTTGCTTCAGGATCGATGTAGACAGTATCTTTCGGCGTTATGCGGTGCATCATGCCTTCGCTAGTCTCAATATACGCAAACGTCTTAGAGCCAGCCCCAAGAGCTTCTGCTATAGCTCCATTGGCTTTTTGAGACTTTACTTTTTCTCCAGCCATTAGCTGACTAATAGCCCCTTTTGGAATTAATGGTACCTCTAGCTCAGGCTTGTTTGAAGTTTCGCTGGTGGTGCTGTTTTTATCACCCCTTCCTGTAAGAATCCAAGTAGAGTTTGTCTTTAGTATTCTGGCTACTCCAGCAAGAGGAAGGCCGCTAATACTCTTAGTTGACCCCGTTTCCCATTGTGAAACGGAAGGCACTTTTACACCAGCAGCTTTAGCGACATCGGGTTGATTTAGCCCCAGTTCTTTTCTTCGCTCTTTTATTCTTTCGCCAAAATGCATTTTCCAGCCCTTAAAAATCAGTTAAGTAATCTTAATCTTTTTTAACTAAGTTTTGCTTTACTAAGAATATTAAGTGCGCTTAAATATAAAGCATACTTAATAAGTGCGCACGAGATATGAAAACAATAGAAGTAATTAATCATTTTAAAACTGGGTGCAGGCTAGCAGAAGAATGTACCCGTGATGGCTGGTCTATAACTCCTGCTGCAATTTCACAATGGGGAGAATACCCGCCACAAGGAAGGCAGCGGCAAATTGAATCAATTACTAAAGGAAAGCTCCGGTATTCGGAAGCACCTGAAAAATAAACTCTTAGTGAAAAAGGATAGTTGAAATGGCATACCGCGACGAAAAACAAATCAAATCTTCTGATGGCATTAAGTGCCGCCTGGATGATTACGAACAAGAACGACTTGAGCATTTTATTAATGCCAGTGGCGGCCAACCAGCCGTTGTTGCTCGACAAGCGCTGATTGAATTTCTTGATCGTCGCAATGTTCATTATGAATCACCCCATAAGCAAGACGAATTTGAGCAGCGGAAATTGGTTATTGCCGTTGGTGATCGTATTCGCGCTATGAAAGCAGAGTTTGAACATTCGGATTCTCATAAAGTCGCTCATATGGTTCGCCAGTAGTTCACTCACAGTAACGAACTGATTTTTATTTGGAAGTCTTTTAGTAGGCCCTTATTGGGCTAATTTGGGGAACAGAATGGAATTGCTAGAAAAACTATACGCAACTGGGCTAGAGGCTGATATAGGCATGATGGCCTCGCATTTTGGTGTGTCTGAAACAGATTTTTTGAATCAGGTTATGGATAGCTTGAAGGACGAATCGCAAGAGCACGCTAATTCATTGCAGAGAATTTCTGAACGCATTGAGGCGTTTAAAAAGAAGCCAAACCTTACCTTGGTGACTTCGTAATACTTTGGACTTTTAGCAGGTTCCGGCCTGCTCTTTTTAGAATTCATACAAAAGCGAAATCGCTTCTTTATGAGTTTTATTTTTATTAATTTTTTAAGGCCCTGAAAAGGGTGGTGAAGTAATGAGTTCTGACAAGCAAACACCACATAGTTTTTGGCCATCAGAAGCAGAGCAGTTCGGAATTCCGAAGGCTGTTTTGATTTTTGATATTCGCCACTGGCTAACCCAGCATAAAAATAATGCTCAAAAAGTGCATCAGCGCGATGGCTTTGTGTGGATGTTTAACTCTGCTACTGCGTTTTCTATTCGCTATCCATACATGTCACCAAGCACAATTTCCCGCCACCTTAACGAGCTAGAAAAAGACGGAATTATAAAGTCATCAGGTAATTTTAATCGAGCTGGATACGATCGAACAAAATGGTACACGATTCCAAGTGAGTTTGAATTAATTCCACCGCAAGCCAATGACGATAACATTTCTCAAAATGAGAAGTCCAATTCTCAGAATGATAAATCCATCTCTCAAAATGAGAAACTAAATTCTCAAAATGAGCGACCTATACCAAATACTAACTCATATACTGAAAAGAATAATAATAGTAATAACGCACATGAAGAAATTCCGAGTCCTTTGACCAAAGCCAAGCAATCTGATCAACAATCTTTTCGCCAACTTCAAACTTCCGATACGCACTTGGCAATGACCGAGACTTGGATGCCAAGCGAAACTACGATCGAACGAATTGCATCACTCGCAATCCCCATCGAGTTTATCAACCAGCAAATTCCTAATTTCCGTGTTTATTGGATTACCGAAAACCGCCCGCCGAAGTCAAATACTTGGGATGCCGCGTTTTTAG
>TARA_R110002033_G_scaffold2107_2_pt1 | contig 10667 bp, 12 predicted proteins | sample TARA_R110002033 | Tara Oceans TARA_R110002033 (sample SAMEA4397051) | marine metagenome | biome: Polar Biome; feature: [SRF] surface water layer (ENVO:00010504); material: water (ENVO:00002006), including particulate matter (ENVO:01000060) such as... | depth 5 m
TCATAAAGGAATTAAAAATGATAGAGTTATTTTTTTATATGCGTCATATAATAGAAAATATATTAAACTTGCAAAAGATAATTTTGATAATTTAATATCAACTGGTTATGATGGAGATATTATATTATATTTAGGAGGTTATCCAAATTTAGATGGTGGGTCTTTAAAATACGCTAATTTACCTTATAATTTTAAATTAATGTGTATGATGGAAGCAGAACGATTAAAATATCATTATTTTTTATGGATAGACACGGCAGTTATAGCACAAGATAATATAAATTTTATTTTTGATATTCTTTTTAAAAAAGGATTGTATTTAAATAAAAATTGTAAAATTAAAGATTCTTTTGATAATCCTAATTCAGAAAATATAGGTAGTATTGAAACATTTAAAATAATGAATATTTCTTATAATAATGCTCTAAATGCTGATGTAATTTCAGGTGGAATTATGGGTTTTGATTTAACTTATTTAGTTTATAAAAAATTTATTAAAATAATTGAATCATATTTAAAATTAAAATTACCTTTTATGTGTCCGTGTGCTGATACAGCAGTTATTTCTATAGCATTAGCACAGACACCACATATTATAACATATGAACCATCAGAAATATGTAATAGTAAAACTAAATTATTTTTTTATGATTACGACCATTAATAAAGCATACATAACACATATCTTTATAAACTATTTCTGTGAATAATTTACATTTAATACATTGTCTCATTATATAATATAAGATTAATACTTTAAAAATATTTTCTATTTTAATATATATGGATAAAATTGATTTATTAATGCAAGATTTAGAAAATAAAGTTAAAATAACTAATACATCAAGAAGCCCTGCTTTAGTACGTGCGCAACTAAAATATAGAGAAAAAATGAAATTAACACAACCAGATTTATACCGTGAACGTACAAGACAATACACATATAAACAATTTTTAAAAAATAAAGATAAACCTGAATATAAAGAAAGAAATAGAGAAACATCAAAAAAATATTATGAAAATAATAAAGAAGAAATATTATTAAGAAGAAAAGAATTATATCAAATTAAAAAATTAGAAAAAGATAATAATTAAGAACTTTTTATTTAACTTATTTTTAAGACAAATAAAAAGACAAATAAAAAATATATTCTATTATAATATATATGAAAATTTATATTGCTATACCAAGTGGCGATAATAAAATATATTGTAAAACAACACAATCATTAATAAATATGACTAAAATATTAAATGATAATAAAATATTGTATTCAATTAATTTTTATTATGGATCATTAATTCCTAGAATAAGAAATAATATAACAAGTGATTTTTTAAAAACTAATTCTACTCATCTATTATTTATTGATTCTGATATTTATCATTTTGAAAAATATATAATGACTATGATTAATTATAATAAAATGATAGTTGGGTGTTCATATCCAATTAAACAATTTGATAATGATTTATTATTAAAAAATATTAAAAATAAGAAACATTTATTTAACTCATCAACCTTATTTAATATTAATTTATTAACTGATAATATAAATGAAAATATTAATAATATTACTGAATTAGGATTTTTAAAAGTTAAACATTTACCAACAGGATTTTTATTAATATCTAGAATGACTTTTATTGCTTTAGAAAGTAAAGTTAAAAAATATTTAAATGAAAATAATAAATATGTATATAATTTTTTTGATACAAGAATATATAAAAATAGATATTTATCTGAAGATTACTCATTTAGTCAATTATGTGTAGATTCAAATATTAATTTAAATTGTTTAACTATTGCTAAAATAGGACATATAGGAATATTTAATTATTTTGGAAATTTAAAAGATATTTTATTAAACTATAAAAAATAAAATTTGCGTTGAAAATAAAAATATAATCTATTTTAATATATAATGAAACTTATTAAAGTAAGTCAAACTCCAAACATCAATGATGAAGAAAATTTATGTATATTTAATAGTTCACTTAATCAAGATATGTTAATTAAAGAAAATTCACAAATAGCATTACAATCATTATCTTTTGAAATAGACTTTAGAAATTTAGTTATTACTAATTTAGATGACCAATTAACAATGAATTTAAGCGTAAATAATGACAGTGTATTATTAAATGTTAAATCTTTTTTATCAGGATTAAGTTATGATTATAATGATATTCCATTATTTATAAGTGATTTCACAAGAACTTTAAATTATATGGTTTCTGCAGTGCCTGAATTATTAGGTGTAGAATTTATATCATCTGTAAGTTCTAGCAACAGAATAAATATAAATTGTCAAAAATCTAAACTTTTAGATAATGCTGATAATAATGATTTTACCACTGAAAATATTACAAAATTTGGAGGAGGTGCTTATACATCAGATTTACCTTTTGGATCACAAAATAATGACGCATTCTTTTACAGTACTCTTCCTATGTGTCGTGGATTTGGTAAATTTTCTGTTGTAATGAACAACGTACCCACTACACCAAATGGTACTATTATTGCTGTAACTGAACGACCATTAACAGTTTTAGATTTATTTGTACCTATTTCATTAATGAAATATGGTGTATTTGCTAAAAATGGTAATTATCAATATATTGAAGATGGTGTTGCTAAATTTACTGGTGAATCTGCAACCATAAATGATATTCTAGTTATTCAAAGTGATGAAGTGTTTAATTCGGATAATGTTGTAACTAATAAAATAATAAAAATGGGTTATATTAGAGCAGGAGAATTTGAATTATTACATTCAATTAATAATTATCTAACAGTAGAAGGTAATAATAATTTGTATCCTGTTTGTGTATTACAAGCACCAATAGGAGATAATGTTAGTATAGAAACACCTTTATACTCACCATCTCCTTTTTCATATAGTAATACTGCAAGAGATGTAGAATTATCAAACGATGTTATTAAATGGGAGTTAGGAGTACAAAGTACAGCCCTCGCTAAAAGATTAGGATTTACTAAATATACAACTGATTCTAGTATTTCTAATTTTCTTGAAATAATAACAAATAATGTTAATAGAGGAATATTAATAGCACAGAATAAATTTGATTTAATTATAAATAATGATTATTATTTATTACAAATTGATAATATTAATTTACAAACATACGACGATAAAAAAAAAGGTAGAATGAATATTTTAGCAGTTACGTCAGAAACAACAAATGATTTAAATTATAGATTTAGACCGCCATATCCTACATTTTTAGATATTGATAATTATCAACCTATTACATTACGAAATATTAGAATGAAAGTATTAGATGAAGATTTAAACGTTATTAAAACTGTTGGAGAATCTCAAGCAACATTATTATTCAAATCTAAAGATGAATAATTGTATTTATCTAATCTACCATTTTTTTTAATTCTACTTTGGATCATTCTTTTTTTTGATTGATTTTTATTAAATAATTTTTGTTCATATGTTATATTTTTTCTTCTTTTTCTATAAATAATATTATCTAAATAAATCATATTACCATTATTATTTTCTATTATTTTATCTCTGAAAGTTTCTCTACAAATGGGACAGGTACTAAAATTAAATTTTATTAAATTATCATAACAAGTAAGACAACACTCATGAATACAATTAAACCTTTTAAATTCTAACTTATTTTCAAGACAAATATTACAATTTTTCATATCTAAATTATCATAGAATATAATATATAATTATTTTCTAATTTAATATATAATATGTCTAGTGAATTATTTGATATTCCTGATGATGAAACTGTAACTGTTATTTCTGATTATAAAAGCAGTGATGAAGAACCAACAGAACCAACAGAACAAGCAAAACCTGTAAAAGTTAAAAGAACACGTAAACCTTTAGATGATAGTCAACGTGAGGCTTTATTAGAAAGATTAAAAATGGGTAGAGAAACTGCACGTAAAAATAGAGCAAATAAAAAGAAATTAATTGAACAAGAAAGAAGTGAAACATTAAACACATTACAAGAAATCAAAAACGAAATGAAAGAAAGAAAAAGTGTTAAAGAAGAATATAAAAAAGAAAAAAAAGTAACTTTCAATTCTCAATCTGAAAAATTACCCACAATAAAAGAAAATGTTGCTGTTGCCCCCGTACCTGTAATAAAAACACAGTTTGTAGGATATAACCCTAAATGGTGGATGCGATAAAAAATAATCTAAATTAATATAATATTATATGCCGAAAGTCTATAAATTAAAAGATAAATCTGATAGTTATGTAATAAAAAAAGATCAAGTCTTTGACTGTCCTAATAGATTGATAATGATAGGTAAATCTGGATCTGGAAAATCATCATTATTAGGAAATTTATTATTACGTGATGATTTTTTTAAAAATGATTATGAACCTCAAAATATATATATTTTTAGTGGGTCGTTGGACGGAGATATAAAATTAAAAACCATCGTAGAAACGCTCCAAATTCCTGAATCTAATTTATTTGATTCTTGGGATGAAAATATGGCTAGTGAAATATATGATTTAATGGTTGATGAATTTAATGAGTCTGTAGATAATAAAAAAATTCCAAAAAATTCTTTGTTTATTTTAGATGATTTATCATATACAAATGTTTTAAAATCAAATAAAAAAAATTCTATTATAGATAAATTATATTGTAATGGTAGAAAATTTAACATCAGTGTTTGGACAACGTCACAAAAATTTAGTAGTATTAATACACAATGTCGTGAAAATATTTCAGGTGCTATTTTATTTGGTTGTTCAAATAAACAATTAGATTTAATAGAACAAGATATGAATTATTTAAATAATAAAAAAGAATTTTATGATTTATACAGAAAAAATACAGTTAAGAGAAATGATTTTTTAGTTATTGATTATTCAAAAGATAATATATATAGAAATATGGATTTTAAAAATATTTGTATGTGTAAAGATGGAAGTAATAAATGCGGAGGTATTATCCAGAAATAAAAAAATCTAAATTATATTAATATATGGATCTAAATAATTATTATAATGCAGTATCTCAAGCAGATACATCAAAATCGTTAAGTGAATCAGCACAAGCAAAAGTAGAAGAATTAAAAGCAAAAGCAGGGGAACGTAAAACACAAGTCAAAGATTTAGTAGCAGGAGGATTAACAGCAGTTGGTACAGAAGAAGCAACCAAATTAGGTAAACAATTTGTAAAATCCGCAATAAAACGAGGCATTAAAGAAACTAATGAATTAGTAAATAGAAATTTACCTGCTAATCCTTTACAGGATTTACGAGCAGGTGCTAGAAATTTAGCAGATTCAGCAGGTCGTATTAATCCACGTACTGCTCAAAATGTATTCAATCAACCTGACGAAATACCTTTTTCAAATGCGTCGGAGATACAACCTGAGCCAGACGGAGCATTAAGACAATTAGATACATCAACTAGAGGACGGTCAGCAGGTGATGATTTATTTCAAACAGGAGAAGAACCTGTTATATCAACTGATGATATAAATAGTAGAGCATCTCTAGATTTTATAACTAGTCAAGGAGACGCTGAACCAACTGTAAAAAGAACACCATCAGAAGGAAGCGATGAATTTTTTGATGCTCAAGAAACACCCACACCTAAAGCACCAAGTTTACCAGATGTACCAAAATCTACAGTAGGTGATGACGTAGCAAAAGCAGGAGAAGATTTAGTAAAAGGTGGAGAGGATTTAGCAGAGTTACCAGATATAGGTGAAATTTTAGCACCTGTTTTATTATTAGCAGGAGGCGTTGCAACATTATTTAAAAAGAAACATACAGATTCTACACCATCTCCAATTAATACTGTAAATCCATCAACACAATTTATATAATTTTTTGTCTTTTTTTTAGTTAAATAAAAAAGTTTAAGTTTTTTCTAATATATATATATGGATTTCAAATATATATATATATTATATTCTAATACATCTAAATCTGCTTATATTGGTTCTACTACTTTAAATTTAAAACGCCGTTTATGCTTTCATCTTAACGATTCTAAAAAACCACATTTTACATTAACATCAAAAGAAATAATGAAACAGGATGATTATAAAATAGATTATATTTATAAATTTAGTAAAGATGATATTGAAAATCATTCATTATTAGAAATTGAACATAATATAATTAAAAAATATTATTATAAAAATGAAGAAAATAATAATTTATCATTTAAAAATAATTTATATAAAATTGTAAATAAAAGATTACCTTATACAAATAAACGTTATTTATGCGAATGTTGTAATAAATATTTAACCAAAAGAATAATAGAAAAACATAAAACTACTAATAATCCTAATATTAATATGTAATATTATATTTATCATTAAAATAATATATAAATATTTTTTTTCTAATCAATATTAATATATGTCACTAAATAGATACGTTAAAATACCTGCGATTCAGGGAGGCAACTATACCGTTTCTAATAATATTTTAGATTTTGATTTAGATATGAATAAAACTTATAATTTAGATAATTCTTGGGTTGAAATTGTTTCAAATGTATCAACAACAATCCCATCAGGATTAACAGGAGATACTGATATTTTATCATCAACAGTTGGAAAAGTAAATAGTCAAATTAATGGAGATACAAATATAACACCAAAAAATATTATGTTAGTAAAAAATTGTTCATTACGTTCTTCTAATGTTGGCTTCTTAGAAGATATAAGAGCAGTGAATACATTAAAAGCAACGATGAATTTATTTCAACAAAATCATACAGTTGAAGAATCTGAAAATTTTAAACAAATGGGATCTAAAGTATTTAGAAATAATTTAAAATCTTTAATGTTTCAAGAATTACAAAAAGTAGGTTCTGTTCCATCTAGAAATGTTCCAAATTGTCCAATTAGAATAAAATTAAGTGAATTATTTTCATTAGGTCAGATGAAAGAATTTTCAACTAATCAACAAGGATTAGGTAGAGTTAGAGTTCATCTAGAATTATCACCTGAATTATTAGTTGTATCACCATCAACTGCAGCCGAGCAAAATACATCTCCTGAATCTCCCCCAGCAGGAGATATTTTATTAATGGCCGACATTAATGATACAACAGGTACACAAGTTATACGAACTAGAAATGATGGTACAGATAAAAATATTTTTAATAATTTAGAAGTTAGTCCATATCACGTTGGTATGTCACTAAAAGTTCAAGGAACGGATTCAGCAGGAGGAGCAGCATTAGACGCAAATCGTACAGTTACAGCAATAGCATATAATGATGATTTAACTTTATCATTAACATTAAATTCAGATGTTGTTACACTAACAGGAAATTCATATAGTGATGTTTCAGTTGAAATTTTAGAGGATACATCAGCGTCAATCATTTATAATTTTGCTGAATTAGTAGTTCAAGAGGTAAGCAATCCTGACCCAGCACCTAGACAGTTATCATATACTACATATACAACTGAACAAGTATCATCAGACCCTAATGTTGAATCATTTCAGAGATTATTTCAAGTTGAGCCACAATGTATTAATTTATTTGTTATGTTTCCTGATACTATATTATCTCAGGCTGGAGGTATTGATAAATATAGAATTAGATGTGATAATATAGATAAGACAAATAGAGACGTAGAAATTCATAGTCCATTATATTATGAAACTATGAATAATACATTTTTATCAGCAGGATTAACATTAAGAAATTTAAACGGATTACAAATAAATCAAAATCAAAAACCAGAAGGAGCAGAACCAGAAACTGACGCAGAAAACCATATGATGATTTGTACGCCACTATATGAAACACCTGCAGTAAAAAACGTACAACTTAATATAGAATCAGACACCGTAACCTTTGATAAAATGAATTTATATAAACAAGTTGTAAGAACTATTATGATGTAATGAATTAATCAAATAAAATTAAAAAAACATTATAAAAAGATTATTAATATTTATTTTCTAATTAATATTAATATATATAATGGATTTTAGACAGCATCAAGTTGAACCAAATAATTCCCAATCATCATATAGTGAATATAATCAAGTAGATTTTACTTTTAGTTTTGCAGGTCGCAAAATGGAAGCAAATACAGTTAGACTTTTAGCAGATATAGAATTAGAAAATGTTCCTAATTATTCAAATTTTAAAGTTGATAATTTTATAGGAGGACACGTATTCATTCAAGAAGTTTTAACGTCTACAGTACAACAAGGATTAGTAGAATCATTATCTTCTTACGGTAGATATGAAGGTATGTTGAATAAAGCCGTGAATTCATCAGATAATTTATTTAGATCTGACCAAGTATGTGAACTTAAATCTATGGATAGTAGTACAGCAGGAAGATTAATGAAAGGTGTAGAAGTTCTTAATACTGCTGATGGAACAGTTTTAGCAACTGCTAACGCTGATGTATCCTTAAAACCAAATATTTGTATTAATAATGTTGTAGGTGACCAATATATTAGTCATAATAAAACTGGAGATATTACTGTATCTATAAGATTAGCAAGAAATGCTGATTTTTCTTTTGGATCAGATAATTCAGGAACTACAGGTTATAAATTATCTAATTTAAGAATGACTTTTAACAGTGTACCTGATGATGGTAAAGAAGGCAGTCACGTATTAAGAACTAAAGTTACTTTAGAACAAGTCGTAGACAGTAATTTTACTTCTATTTCTGCACAAGTTCCTGCCGTCTGTACAGGTGTGAGTGCGTCTATGATGACATCAGCACGACTAGGACAACCAAAGTTAAATAATTTTGAACAAAATAGAATCCCTGACTTAAATTCTTTACAATTTTTATTTAATAATTCAGAATCAGAATATATTACCTATGAAATTACATCTAATGCTGATGCTACACAACGATATTTAGAATCTTGGGCTGAGATTACTAATAATCGTGCTAATATGGAAGTTTTAAATGCGAATGATGCTTATGGTCTAGGATTAGATTTCCAAGCACCTATAAATTTAGCAAATCAAAAATGGGGTTTACAATTAGACGCAACAGTTAATGAATCTTATATGATGTATTTATATTTTCACGGATTAGTTACTTTATAAATATTTTAACTTATTATTGAATTAAAAAAAAAGTTGTTATTATTATTATAATTATTATCTAAATAATTATAATAAATGGAATTTAAAGGAATTAGAAAATCTAAAAATAAAAATAAAAAATATGATGCTATCTTTTATGATAAGGAAAATAATAAAACTAAAGGTGTTTCTTTTGGACAAGCAGGAGCATCTGATTATACAGTTCATAAAGATGAAATTAGAAGAAATAGATATATTTCTAGACATTGGAAGGATTTAAAAACTAATAATCCAATGGCTGCAGGATATTTATCAATGTATATTTTATGGAATAAGAATAATTTACGTAAATCTGTATTAGATTATAAAAGAAGATATAATATATATTTAAAATCTGGTACATTTCCATTAAAGATAGACAATATGCCTAATAATTTATAAAAATGATAATTATAAAATAAAAAGGTTTAGTAATTTTTCATTCGTTTATATAGAAAAAATTATTATCTAATTTATTATAGATTCTTCTAAGGGGGGATTTAGGGGGGTTCTATTTAGTATGCGTAGCGTACTGAATCCTGAGTACGTAGTACGAAGTTAACTACTTAGTCCCCGTCGCCTGTCGCCCCCCATATAAAAAATACGAATTATACCAACGTGTTAATATTGTGCTTCGCACGTCTAATATATATTTTACTTCGTAAAACATATAATAGAAGTAATAAAAAGTGAAGCAAAGAGAAAGGAAAAATTTTTTAAGTTATAAAATTATCTATTTTTTTACCCTCATATGTTTATGCGGAGCATAAATATAATGAGTTGCGTAGCATCACTAGCATATAGTAGGGAATCAAATATAACGCTATCGCTTTTATATTTGATAATATTGAAAGATAATTAATGCAATATTTTTAATCTCTTGATTTCATTCCATGCATATAAACATTTACAGGACGTGAAACGGTGTCATTATTAGTTACACTTAATCTCATATAAGGAGCAATAACATTAACACTTTCTGAAATACTATTAACGTTACCCGTTGTCATTATATCTACAGAAATATTTTTATAATGATACCACGCTGTCTGGTCTTTTGAATTTTCTAATTTAATATTAACAGTACCTGTTAAAGATTGACCAACATCAACACCTCCATATAAATTCACACTTCTAAATCCGCCAGTTGGAAAAGCGACAGAAGCACTTGAAGTACTACCGAGAGTCATAACAATTTGTCTAATATTTGTATGCCATGATACCTTACTCACACATTTTAAAAAACCTCCATCATCAGCATCTAAATCAAGGGGTAATTTTTGATTTAATTCTTCTAATTTTGAAATTAAATTAGAATGTTTTGTTTCTGCATTGGTATTTAAATTATTAACATTTGTATCAATAGAAGTTAATGATAATATAATATCATCTTGTTTATTTTCCGTTGCTGCTTCATCGTTGTTTGTTTCTAATTTACCTTTTGAATTAATTTCTATTTTTCTTGTATGATTATTTTTTACATCCCATCCATATAAAACTACAGGTTTTAAACTCATATATAAAATAAGTTAGAAATTAAAATTAAATATATATATATATATATA
>TARA_R110002033_G_scaffold2_19_pt1 | contig 10663 bp, 8 predicted proteins | sample TARA_R110002033 | Tara Oceans TARA_R110002033 (sample SAMEA4397051) | marine metagenome | biome: Polar Biome; feature: [SRF] surface water layer (ENVO:00010504); material: water (ENVO:00002006), including particulate matter (ENVO:01000060) such as... | depth 5 m
GCAATTTCTACGTTTTTATAATGATTTGATTCTAAATTCTGTTTTTATATATTTGCTAAGTTAATGCCTCAAAAAAATAAACCATAGTATGTTTAATTTTAAACATTTAGCTGCTGCGTTTTGCGTGTTTATAATAACGCAAGCAGCGTTCTCTCAATTTGGTTTTTCACCAGAAATTGGCATTATTGCTGGTCCTGTCCAATTTAGATCAGATTTTGGTAGTAGAACTGACAAGGCGACAAACATTGGTAATATGGGTTTTGGTATAGGTGTTGTTCAATACTTTAACTTTTCTTACCGAAGAAATTACTCAAATTTAATTAATAGAGACTCTTATTTTAATGATCACTTTAAAGTGCGTAATGAAATATCCTGGAATAAAACTAAATTAGAACATTTTGGACAATGGGTTGACCCTAGTAAAACCTCTGAAGATGCCAAAAGGCTAAGAGGGCACAAAGGAGTGGCTAATAATTTTGATATAGGAACACAATTAGAATTTTATCCTTTAAGTATTCATGCTTTTGAAGCTTTTACGCCTAGATTTGCACCATTTGTTAGTTTGGGAGTGCATTATACCTTTTTTTCTCCAGAAGTTAGCACAACCTATGACAATCCAAACCCTCTTGCTTATGGTAATGTGTTAAACCCTACCAATTTTTATTCTCAATGGGCTCCGGGATCCGTTGATGCCTCCTCTGGAAGTACGTTTTCTGTTGTTTCAAGTGTGGGTGTTCGATATAAACTTAATACCACGTCTGATTTAATGCTAGACTTGAGATGGCAATATTATTTTAATGACTGGGTTGATGGATTAAACCATCAATTAGATTATAATAAATATAATGATTGGTTACTATGGTTTAATGTAGGCTATATTTTTTATCTGGATTAAGACAAAGCCTGTTGTAAATCGGCAATCAAATCATCTACATCTTCTATACCAACACTTAACCGTATTAAAGAATCTACAATTCCTGTTTTTTCACGTTCCGATTTTGGAATACTAGCATGTGTCATACTTGCTGGATGACCACAAAGTGATTCTACGCCCCCTAATGATTCTGCCAAAGTAAAAACTTTAAGGTTTTCAACTGTTTTAATGGCTTGCTTGTAATCATTTCCTGTTATTGTAAATGATAACATACCTCCATAATCTTTCATTTGAGATTTTGCAACAGCATGATTGGGGTGATCTTCAAAACCAGGCCAAAAAACCTTATCAATTTTTGGATGCGTCTTCAAGAAATAAGCTATAGCTTTTCCATTTTCACAGTGACGCTGCATTCTTACATGCAAAGTTTTAATACCACGTAATACTAGAAAACTATCTTGTGGACCACAAATAGCTCCACTGGCATTTTGAATAAAATATAACTTATCTGCCAACGCCTTGTCGTTAACTACCAAGCCTCCCATAACAACATCGCTATGGCCTCCCAAATATTTGGTGGCGGAATGCATCACGATATCTGCTCCCAGTTCTAAAGGTTGTTGCAAATAGGGAGTGGCAAATGTATTATCGACTGCTAATAAAATATGGTGCTTTTTTGAAAGTATTGACACTGCTTGAATATCAATAATATTCATCATCGGGTTCGTTGGCGTTTCTACCCAGATAAGTTTTGTGTTATCATTGATGTAGGTTTCAATATGAGATACATTCTCCATTTCAACAAAATGAAATTTAATGCCAAAGTCTTGAAATATTTTAGTGAATAACCTATAAGAGCCTCCGTATAAATTATTAGTTGAAATAACCTCATCGCCAGGCTTTAATAGCTTCATTACAGCATCAATAGCAGCTAACCCCGACCCAAATGCTAGTCCATATTTACCGTTTTCAATACTTGCAAACGCACTCTCTAGAGCATGTCGTGTCGGATTATGAGTTCTTGAATATTCATAACCCTTATGTCCTCCAGGAGTTGTTTGTGCATAAGTCGTTGTTTGATAAATTGGAGGCATTACAGCACCATAAGCTAAATCGTGCTCTTGGCCACCATGTATAACTTTTGTGTTAAACTTCATTTTATGATGTATTTGTACAAAAGTACTTTATAATTCGGTGTATTCAAATGCAATATTTACCTTTAGGGTGTTTAATCTTGTATCTCCATGAAACGCTATCTTTTTATTCTTTGTTGTTTTTTTACTTTCATTTCTTGTAAAGAGGATCCTCTAATTACCTTTAAAGAAACCAGCATAACCGATGGTAATAACTCAGCAGTCGAAGTCAATATTCCTTTAGCTGAAGGAGATACACCTGCCGTAAATTCTATCAATTCAATTATTAAAAACAAGGTTATTGCTTCTTTACAAATTGGAGAATATGATGATGATTCTAAAATAGAAACAATCAAAAAAAGTATTGATGCCTTTAATCAAGAATTTGATGCCTTTAAAAATGATTTTCCTGATAGCGATCGACACTGGGAAGCTCAAATAGATGGCGATATTATGTACCAGTCTGAAAGCTTAATAAGCATTGCACTAACGTCCTATATGGATACTGGTGGCGCCCACGGAAACTTAAACATTTCATTTTTAAACTTTAATGCAAAAACAGGAAAATTAATCGCAAACACTGATTTATTTAACGATAAAAAAGCCTTTTTTAAGCTTGCTAAAACCTATTACCAAAATAATATTGACGAAAAAGATGCGGTTTTTGATTCTGAAAACTTTGTGCTTCCAGCCAATATTGGTTATACCGAAGATGGAATTATTTTATTGTATAATACCTACGAAATAGCAGCCTATTCCGCAGGTACTATAGAATTCACCATTCCGTATGATGATGTAAACTCTCTTTTAGTTTTTGACACCACGCAATAAGGCCATAACATAGCCTAAATGCATACCTTCATGAAATAAAATAAACTGGAAAGCCTCATCAATAGTTGTTAAGGTGTTGCCTGTTGTTGAAACCGTATATTCTTTAAAGTTTTTAAAGAGGCCGTTATTAAAATCTTCTTTTGTTTTTTCAATTGTAGAAAATAGTAGCTCTTTTATTTCATCAACTTCTTGTTGATTTATAAATCCTTCAGGTTTTGTATCTTTCATATACTTAGCAATTAACGTATCGCTAACCATCATTGGTAATCCTGATAGTTTATAGACTAATAGCTGTTGCGTAACAAGGATGTGTCCAACATTCCAGATAATGTTATTGTTAAAGCCTTCTGGAATTTTATTTAAGTCTTCAAGAGATAAATTTTCTAAATATTTTTTAAAAAATCTTCGTGTATTTGAAAGTACTTCTAATGTAAAATGCATGGTATTTATTTTTTTATAAATATAGGTTAAATGATATAATTGCTTTATTTTGTTTTTAAATTATTAACAGATGAAAAAAGTATATTACCTAAAAACATGTAGTACCTGTATTAGAATTTTAAAAGAGTTGAATCTGCCTTCAGAATTTGTTTTACAAGACATTAAAACTGAAGAAATAACGGTTAAGCAATTAGATGAAATGAAAGATCTTGCAGGTAGTTATGAAGCTCTTTTTAGTAAGCGGTCTAAACTTTACAAAGAAATGGATTTAAAAAACCAAGCACTTGAAGAACGCGATTTCAAACATTATATTCTTGACCACTATACCTTTTTAAGCAGACCTGTTATTATTGCCAATGATCACATATTTATTGGCAACTCAAAACAAGTTGTTGAGCAAGCCAAACAGTATATTCATCAATAATAATTAGCCAACTTTTAAAGAAATACTTCTAAAATTCTAGCGTTTTCAGATTGTAATTTAATAGTACTAAGGGCTGCAGGAATAAGCATGGTTTGACCTACTTGTAATGAAAACTGTTTGTCATTACAGGTTACAACAGCATCCCCTTCAACACACATATAAATAACAAACGAATCTAAATTACTGTAATCTTTCTTAACAGCTCCTTCAAGTTGAATAATGTTGGTTTTAAAATAAGGAGAATACACTAACTCACTAGAGTCGTTTTTCTTAAGCTCATAAGATGTTTTGTAGTTATCATACTGTTTGTAATCTATGGCATCTACTGCTAAATCTGTATGCAGTTCTCTCTCTTTTCCTGTTGTAGCATCAACTCGTTTGTAATCATAAATTCTATACGTTACATCAGAAGTTTGTTGAATTTCAGCAAGCATAACCCCGGCACCAATGGCATGGACTCTTCCTGTTGGAATGTAAAACGTATCACCTTTAGATATTTTTTCGGAATTTAATATTTCCAATACGTTGCCTTCCTCTAACTTACTTAAGTAGGTTTTTTTGTCAATATCTTGATTAAACCCTACAATTAATTCAGCATTTTTATCGGCTTGCATAATATACCACATTTCATTTTTTCCAAATGAATTATGGCGCTCTTTTGCCAATTCATTATTTGGATGTACTTGAATAGACAGCGGTGTTTTAGCGTCAATATATTTTATAAGAATAGGGAAATCGTTACCAAACGTTTTATAAACTTTTTCTCCAACCAATGCGCCTTTATAGGTCTTAATTAGCTCTTTTAAACTTTTTCCTTGTAATTCACCTGAAGCAACCACAGAGACATCTCCCTCAACATCTGAAAGCTCCCAGCTTTCGCCAATATTAGTTTTATCTGATTCTTTTTTAAATACTGTAGTTAGTTTTTCTCCTCCCCAAATACGTTCTTTTAATATGGGATAAAATGTAATAGGTGCGTTTAAAATCATAATTTATAGTTTTTAAAAAATCAACTAGATTCGTTTTTTGTGACTCCACCAGGATTCGAACCTGGATCTAAAGTTTAGGAAACTTTTGTTCTATCCCTTGAACTATGGAGCCAATTATTGAGTGTTATAAAAAATTATTATGCAAAAGAAACAAAATAAATAACGATATCCACAACAAAATAAGAAGTAATTGTAAGCGTCTTAAACAATTAATTATTATTCGGACGAAAGGATTATATTTGGAAGGTTTCGATTATTAGTTTTAACGCTTTGTAAATTATATAACATCATGAAAAAAATTTATATTTTTTTATTAGTTATTTTAGGTTTATATGTTTTACTGCTTATTCCCTTTCCCTCAAATGAAAAAAACATTCAAAAGGCAACCCATAACCCTTTTATTTGGAACCAAGATAGCCTTTGGGAAGGTTTAGAAATAAGATTTCAAGAAGCTAAAAGAATGCCTTCTATAGAATTGGATTCTATTGTAAATGACTTGAGTTATAACGCAGATGCTCTATTAAATACTCTTGAAAACACAATAAGCAAACCAGACGATAGCCTATACAGTTTGATTGAGACTAATTTCTTTAACATAACCCCCTTAATTGCCGCACAACCAAAGAAATCAGATTGGTATATTAACTACTATAATAGGGTTAGAAAAAAGATAAAATCAGATTCTCGCTTTTGGAATATGAATCATATAAATGCCCGTAATACATCTTACCGCTTACTATATGGTATGAGAGCAGCTGTAGAAGAAGTTTTATTACAATCAAATATTAATGATTTTATCTCTACAATGTATGTAACTGAAGAACCATCTGTAACGCCTTCGGTTAATATCCTAGGAATAAAAGTTCATAGTGGAGATTTATTGGTAAGTCGGGGTGGTGCTGAAGTTTCAGCTTTTATATCACGGGGAAATGATTATCCTGGAAATTTTTCGCATGTAGCGATTATTCATATTGATAAAGCTACAAATAAACCTTATTTTGTGGAGGCTCACATTGAAAAAGGTGTTGTAATATCATCACTTAAAACCTATTTGAATGATAAAAAATTGCGCTTTATGGTTATGAGACCTAGAAATGATTTACCTCAAATAGAATCAAATCCCATGCTTCCATATCAGGTTTCTTCATATATGTTTAAGGAATCGCAAACTAGGCACATCCCATATGACTTCAAAATGGATTATTACGATTCTAGTGCCATGTTTTGTTCTGAAGTTGGTTCTTATGCCTATAAACAGTTTGGGATATCGTTATGGGAGTTTAAATCGACTATCTCGTCAGATGGAGTTATGGACTGGCTTAATACTTTTGGAGTAGAGAATTTTGTAACTCAAATGCCGTCAGACCTCGAATATGACCCTATGTTAAGTGTTGTTGCAGAATGGAGGGATAAAAATATTCTTTTTCAAGACCATCTAGATAATGCCGTAATGGATGCTTTACTAAGTGAAGCTAATAATGGAGCAAAACTAGATTACAATATTTTTATGCTGCCGCTAGCAAGAGTTATTAAAGGATACTCCTATATACTTAATATTATGGGTAAAGAAGGCGTGATTCCAGAAGGAATGGACGCTATAAGCGCATTAAAGAATAATAATTTTGTTGAAAAATTTCAAAATTGTAAGACACAAACAAAAGTAAAAATTGAGACTTTTAAAAAATTAAACAGCTATTTACCTCCGTATTGGCAACTTGTAAAAATGGCTGAAAACACACTCTCAAATTAAAACAAGAAAGACCTATATTTTAATATAAGCCTTTGTCTTCTTGCTAATTATAGATAAAATGCTATCTGTGATTTTAATTTTTAGTTGTTTTTTATCGTTTCGTGAAATGCTTTTGGATTAGTGATTCTAATTTAGTCCTGTCAATAGGTTTTGTTATATAATCATTACATCCTGCTTCCAAGGATTTTTCTCTATCGCCAGACAATCCATAGGCTGTCTGTGCAATAATTATTACATTTTTATTAAATTTTCTGATTTTGCGTGTTGCCTCATACCCATCTATTTCAGGCATTTGAATATCCATCAAAATCAAATCAATGTTAGGGTTTTTACTACACGCTTCAATAGCTTCTTTGCCATTTTTTACAATTATAATTTCATTGCTAAACTCCCTTACATACATAGAAATCAATACCTCAGATGTTTCATCATCTTCAGCAATAAGAGTTGTCAAGTTTTTTACTTTATTTTCTAAATTATTACTAGCCTTAATCTGTTTGCTTATTTGGTTTTTATTCGTTTCAATAGTGTAAGGCAAGGTAAAATAGAATGTTGAGCCAATTCCTTCTTCGCTCTCTAACCATATCTTACCTCCAAGCATTTCTATATATGCTTTGGTAATTGACAACCCAAGACCAGCTCCTTGTCTAGCCATTTTATCCATTATGTCTGCCTGAATAAAACGCTCAAAAATAGCTTCTTGCCTATCTTTTGGAATGCCAATACCTGTGTCTTTTACAAAAAATTCTAATTCTGCTTTTTGATTGTGATTAACCGTTTCGTTACCTGTTTTTAAGACATATCCAAATTCTATGGAACCTTCGTTGGAATACTTAATGGCATTTTTTACAAGGTTGGTAAGAATGGCAAACAATTTTTCACGGTCGGTTTTAATGGTGGCTTCTTTTGTAGGCAAGGCCCTTTTTAAGAAAAGTCGCATCCCTTTGGCTTCAACTTCAGGTTTAAAAAATGTATAAATATATTCTATTTGCTCGTTGATATTTGATTCGTTGATATCCAATCTCATTAATCCTGCTTCTATCTTTGAAATATCAACAATATCGTTGATGATATTTAACATTCGCTTACCGCTTTTTTCAATTATTCCTACGAATTTTTGTTGCTGGTCGCCCGAAAGGTTAGGTGTTTTTAGAAGTTCTGAAAAACCTAAAATACCATTCATTGGCGTGCGAATTTCGTGGCTCATATTCGCTAAAAAAGCAGATTTTAATCGATCGCTTTCTTCGGCTTTTTCTTTAGCAAAGATTAATTCTTCGTTTTGATTTTGTAAACTTATTTCTGCAGTTTTACGCTCTGTTATATCGTCAAAAATAGCAACAATTTCTCCTGATGGTAATTTGTAAATATAATTTTCCCTCCAACCTTCTCTTTGGTTATCTTTATAAAAAAATGGCGGTATGTGTACATCTTTTCCTGATTTAAATACGGTTTGAAGCGCTGTAAATAAAGAGCTTTTGTCCATATTAGGAAATTCGTTTAATAAGGTGGAACCTATGATATCCTTCGCCGATGTATTTGTAATTTTTTCGGCGGCTTTATTAAAATCAATAATTTCGAAATCTTTTCCATTTTTAATAGGTTGATAAATAGCTACACCGCTATTCATGTTTTCTACCATTTTACTATATTTTGCTTGGCTTTCTTCTGCGCTCTCTTTAGCTTTAATAAGGGCGAGTTCTATCTTTTTTATTTCAGTAATATCTTGAAATATTCCTGTTAGTTTTGTTGGTTTTCCATCAACAATAGTAACATCAGCTGTCGTTCTTACATTTATTTTTCGTCCTTTTGTTGTGTAAGTTTCAAGTTGTAAATCATAATTTTTACCTTGCGTTATAGCGAGTTCTAAAGCATTACTTATAATTTGCTTTGATTCTGGCAGGAAATATCCTATACCTGCTTCAACTGTAGGATTAAACTCCTCAGGTGATGTATCATGAATTCTGTAAGTTTCACCAGTCCAATATAGTTTATTAGTGAGTAAATTTAGTTCCCATCCACCTACTTTTGCTATAGATTGTGATGCTTCTAATAATTGGTTACTCCGTTTATAACTGCTATTTATTTGTTGCAAATTAAGTTCGCTTTCTTCAGCTTTTTCTTTAGCTTTTAATAATTCTAGTTGGGTTTTCTTAATGTCTGTAATGTCTCGAATTACCCCTATTAAATATTTTTTACCATTGCTATCTAAAAAACGAGTCTTATGTGTCGCAATTGTTCGAGTTTCACCACCTCTCACTGTAAGAGACTCTTCATTTATATTTTCAATCCCATCTTTAAGGACTTGTTTATCAATTTTTAAAAAACCTTCCTGCTCTTTTGGAGACACATCTTCAGCAAGTGTTTTACCTATTATTTCGTCTTTATTTAATCCGAACATATTGCAAAACGCTTCATTAACAAGAAGCAGACTACTATGCTCGTCCTTTACGAAAATGGGGTCACCAATCTTGTTAATTATATTATCTAGATATGTCTTGCTTTCCTCTGCTTTCTCTTTAGAAAGTAATAGTTGTTGTTCTAATTTTTTTTGCTTGGAAATATCAACATGGGTTCCAACCATTCTTATTGCTTTGCCATCAGGATCAAAAACAGCTTCTGCACGCGAGAGAATATCAACCCAATGACCGTTTTTGTGTTTCATTTTAAACTCCATCACAAAGCGGTCTATTTGCTTATTAATGAGTTTCTGATGAAGCTCCCATGATTTTTTAACGTCTTCTGAATCTGTCATTTTTTCCCAGATAGAGAAATCATTAGGAATTTCATGATCTTCATATCCAAGCATTTTTTTCCATCCTGGAGAGTAATATATTTTATTGGTTATAAGGTCCCAGTCAAATAAACCATCGTTAGACGCATTCATTACCAGATTAAATCGTTCTTCGCTTTCTTTTAATTTCTTTTCTTCAGCATACTTTTCGGTTATATCAGAAAAAACCAGAACGACACCCCTAATTAACCCTTCTTTATTTATGATGGGAGCAGCACTGTCGGCAATTTGATATTCGCTACCGTTTTTAGAAATTAAAACTGTGTGATTGGCAAGACCAACAATTTCACCTTTTTCCAAAACTTTTTCAACAGGATTCTCAACCTTTTTACGGCTTTCTGCATTTATAATGTTAAATACTTCGCTTAAAGGTTTTCCAACGGCATCAGCCAAACGCCAGCCACAAAGCTTTTCAGCCATCGGATTCATGTGCTCAACTCTCCCGTTTATATCTGTTGAAATTACACCATCACCGATAGATTGGAGCGTGATAGCTAAATTTTCTTCGCTATTACTTAGTGCTTCTTCTGCTAACTTGCGCTCGGTAACATCAATAAAACTAATAACTATTTCTGTTATTTCTCCCTTAGTATTTAACACAGGAAAACCATTGATAGTCGCCCAAACAATGTGGTTTTTAATAGGATGGTAAATTCCCAATATTTGATTTTTTATTGCTTTCTTGCTTTTTACAATCTTATTAACAGGATATTCATCAAATGGTGCGGTGGTAAAATCTTCTTTTATAAATTTCCATGATGGATCGATGGCTGTTTTGCCCTTCATTTGATCATTGGTTAATCCCAATATTTCTTCAGCTACGGAATTATTCATTAAAATAGAAGTATCTGGAGCATGAACCACTATTCCAACTTCAAGATTCTGTAACAACCCTATATATCTTGCCTCATTATTCCGAAGTGTATTTTCAAGAAAATTTCTTTGAGTTGACTTTAATAAAGAATCATATTTTTGCCTTAATTCCTGTAACTCAATAATGAGTTCTTCCTTCCTTTTATCATAGGTAGCCATAATAAATTTGGTTTTTTAACATGGATTTTAAATTATAGCATTTCTTTTTAGGGTTGGCTCTAACTTTTCATATGAGAAACACGGGCATAATAATCCATTATTTACTTTATAATAGCAAACTGTTTATTCTAGAATTTGAAGTTATTTAATAAGTTGAATGTAATAAATTTACAAAATATTATTACATTCATTGATATAATATATTGTAAATCATTAATAAAATTAGAAACAGCTAGTAACAATTTAGTTTTGAATACCATTTATCGTGGATTGCCTTCTGTAAAGTGAAACAAGTAATAAAATAGTTGAATTTAAACCAACACCTTGCTCTAATTTTTAACTTAAAAAATATTAAAAGAAGTCTCCAGAAATCTTATAGAATAGTTTTATAAAATAAA
>TARA_R110002033_G_scaffold8274_10_pt1 | contig 10663 bp, 10 predicted proteins | sample TARA_R110002033 | Tara Oceans TARA_R110002033 (sample SAMEA4397051) | marine metagenome | biome: Polar Biome; feature: [SRF] surface water layer (ENVO:00010504); material: water (ENVO:00002006), including particulate matter (ENVO:01000060) such as... | depth 5 m
GCGCGTGGACCTTGAAGCGCTTGCCGCCTTCCAGCTTGTCCCACTCGCGGTCGGGCCTGTGCGGCGTCCAGATCGCGGGCTTGAGCGTCTCGATGGCGCCCTGCGCCGGGCCGTCCAGCGTGAACACGGACGGGGCTTCAGAGACGCCTTTGGCGGGGGATTTGGAGGAGGACTTGCTGGGTCGTTGGGCCATGCGCACAGATATGGCGGCGGGGCAGGGGCGTGTCTAGGGTGTTCTTGGTTTGTTTGCTGAGGTGGTTATGCTAGCGGTAGAAAAATTTGGCGGCGAGGCAACAACCAAATGCAAATTACTGATCTAGATTTTCCGACTTCAAAGACCGAAAACGGTCTTAAGGAGATCAAGCTGACTGGTTTAGGTCGTTTGGTGCTTTTGGCAGGTTCGAACGGGTCAGGAAAAACGCGTCTATTGCAATCTATAGAGACGATTTTCCGGCAGAGACCCTCTGATAACTCTATTTTTGACGCCAAGGAGCAACTATTTCACCTCCAAAAAAAGATCAAAACAGCCTCAGCTGAAATCGCTAATATAGAGCGTTCGCATCACGGACTTGAATGGCCCGTTGGGACAAAACAGAGCTACGATAGCTTGAAAACAGCTGTCGCGAATTGGAAATTAACCGAAAGCAACCATCGCAAACTACTCGCCTGGGATTTCGTTCGTACTGATAAGAAGGCCGAAGTTTATGTTGCTATTTCGGCGATGCCAAACACGCCGCGACTGTTCGATGATAGGAATGAGACTCTTTTGGTCGGTCAACAGCAAGCAGAAATGCTCGCTGATCCGGGGAGAGGAGACTTTGCAAAAGGCACGCTCGCTTACATCCGAAGCGTCAGCGATTTGTATTTCAATACTTCGCACCAAGAGTCAGATGCGGATGCAGACACAAAAGATATTGCAAAACAAAACTACGATAAGCTGAAGGAGTTGGTTGCCACTTTTCTTGGCTGTGAATTGAGACGAATGCCTAACGGCGATCCGAGCCTGTTTGGCATGAGGATAGCGGAAGCGCGCCTTTCCCAAGGCCAAAATATTTTGTTGCAAATTTGTGTTCAAATCCATGCTCAAAGCGCAAAACTTGATGATGTTGTACTTCTACTGGATGAGCCAGAGAACCATTTACATCCTGCGGCATGTATCGAGTTGGTCCGATCAATCTCTAACGCAGCGCCAAGTAGTCAAATCTGGATTGCTACACATTCTCTGCCAATACTAGCTAACTTCTGTGATGAAGCTACTTTGGTGTTTGTCGATGATGGCCAAGTGTCATTTTCTGGCAACGTTCCCGAAAAGGTTCTGAAGACACTGGTGGGGGACGAAAAGGTTATATCAAAAATTCGAGATTTTACGTCCTTGCCTTCAGTGTATGCATTAAATCGGTATACGGCGGAATGTCTCCTTCCTCCTGCAGTGGTGGGCGGCAAAGAGAGAGATGTTCAGACGGCGCAAATTCAAAAACAAATAGAGATTCTCAGCACCCAATCCGAGACTCTTCGAGTTTTGGATTGGGGGGCGGGGAAGGGGCGAATTCTCGATAATCTGGCTAATGAGACTGACAATCTGAGCGAGATTATCGACTATTGGGCTTATGACCCGTATCCGGATGATAAAGACCTTTGCATGTCCGTTATTGCGAATGTCTTTGGTGAAGGTTTGGGTCGGCATTTTGCCAACGAAGAACAGATAAAATCAACCCTGACCGCCCATAGCGTCGATGTGGTTATAATGTGCAATGTTTTGCATGAGATCGACCCTGCTGATTGGTGCAGACTTTTCGGAAGCGAAGGCCCTATTTCCAGACTGTTATCGGACGAAGGATTTCTCTTGGTTGTTGAAGACGAAGAAATTCCGTTTGGCGAGCGGGCACATAAATATGGATTTATCGTACTCGGCACAAATGAGCTTCGCGAGCTTTTTCAAGTTACCGAGGCTGATAAGGGCTTCTTGGCAAGCGACCAAAGAGGCGATGGGCGGCTCAAGGCGCATTTGATTCCTAAACGTTGTTTGGCAAGAATTTCATCAAAGACACGCGCCAACGCGCTTAAAGCAAAGCAGGTAAACTCAAGCGAACGAATAAAGACACTTAGGAAGGCCAGCCCCGACTATAGAGCTGGGAGGAAGCTTGCATTTTGGCTGCAGCAATATGCAAACAGTGCTCTCGCATTGGAGCAATTCACTGCGGATTGATTTGGAAGATAAAGGCGTTCGCGGACTGTGGATTGGGCGTCGGCTTTATTTGTTCTCTTCTGACTACTCCCCCTTCATCGCCTCTCGCGCTTTCTTCTCCTCCGCGTCGAAGGGCTTGATCGCGGCGGTCATGCCGTTGGTGTTGGGGCGGCGTGGGTGGGGGAGAGGTCGGCGGCGGTGGCGACCTTGCGGGGCGGGGCGTCGCTGTCTTGCCTGACTTTGCGGCGGTCTTCCGGCGTGTGCGGATATTCGGGTATGGCGGTGTTAATCCGGGCGGGATTCTCGCAGCAGTAGCGAATGTGTAAAAAAACCCACGTTTTACAATTATTTAAGTGAGATACGATACGTATTGCGGTTGAACAATCAGGATGTGAGTTCACACAATGCAGTTCGATGACAGCCACATGTTGGCTTACAAACTCACGCTTGATGAGTTTGCGATCGTTGCCAGGACCGACAGGGCTGGTCGGATTCTTGAAGTAAATGACCGCTTCTGCGAGATCAGCAAATATGAGCGCCACGAACTGATCGGGCAGACGCATCGCCTGTTGAACTCGGGGTTTCATCCCAAATCCTTCTTCATCGACATGTGGAAGACGATCTCTGCCGGGACGACATGGCGAGGCGTCATCAGGAACCGGGCCAAGGACGGCTCTTTCTATTGGGTTCTGACGACGATTGTACCGGAGACGGATGCAGCCGGGCGCGTAAGCGGCTATACAGCCATCCGCATTGATATCAGCGCGCAGAGGAATGCCGAGGAATCCCTGGCGCTGGAAGTGCGTGGCCGCAGAAATGCGGAAGAATTGCTGCTCGATATTATCGATGCCATGCCAATTGGCGTGGGCGCGTATGACCAGAATGACAGGCTGTTCCTGTGCAATGCCGTCTATCGCGACATGGTTCCGGGCGCGCGGGATAATTGGGGCGACGGGCGCACATTCAATGATGTCGTCCACAAGTCTATCAATAGTGGCGCGCTGGTGGTTCCGCCCAACCTTCCTCCCGGCGTCCTGGACGAGGCTATCAAGGCGGCGCTGGAGCGTTACAAGACGGGTCGCCATGCATCGACGCATGAACTGACCGACGGGCGCTGGTTTCAGGCGCAGGGCCGAAAGACAGCCAAGGGCGTCAGCGTTGAAGTCGTGACCGATATCAGCGCGATCAAGCAGGCCGAGAGCACGATACGCGAGCAGATAAAATACGACCCTGTGACGGAGATATACAACCGGATCGGATTTGACACGGAAGTCGAAAAAGCCATAGCCGACTATGCCGAGACCGGCACGGCGTTCGCGCTTGGCCTGATCGACATTGATCATTTCAAGCGGGTCAATGATCGGATGGGGCATGCTGCAGGCGATGCCGTGCTTCGCGGCGTTGCCAGACGGCTGAGGCGCTTGCCCGGGATTCGCTGCGCAGCCCGTGTGGGTGGCGACGAGTTTGCCGTCCTGATCGACATCCCGGACAAGGATATAGAAGCGCTTGGGAATGCGGCGGAGCTGGGCGCGATTGCATGCTTTCGCCCCCTGTCCGTTCACGGCAGCATGATCGACCTGTCTGGCTCTATCGGCATTGCTGTTTTTCCGGACGACGGAAACACTGGCGAAACGCTTACTCAGGCCGCTGACATGGCGCTGCTGACCGCCAAGCAGCTAGGTCGATCACGGGTGCAATTTGTCAATGAGGCGATCAAGGTGCGGCATACGCGGTACGGGATCATTCTGGACACGCTGGCGGCCGCTATCGAAAACCGTGACATCAAGCCAGCCTTTCAGCCGATTGTGACAGCGGGCACGCATAAGCTGAAGGGGATGGAAGTCCTCGCGCGGTGGGAGCATGCACAAATCGGAACAGTCGCTCCGGCCGAATTCATTCCGATTGCGCAGGAGGCGGGCCTGCTGAGCGCGCTGGACCAGATGATTATCGCATCAGCCTGTGAATTGGCGGGCGACTGGCTGGGCTCCGGCATGATCGAATTCCTGTCGCTGAATGCGTCGCCGACCGAGCTGGCCACACGCGGCTATGCGACCGCTTTGCTCGCCACCTTGAGGCGCCTGGGCATTCGGCCTGACCAGATCTCCATCGAAATTCTGGAGTCCGCCTTCATTGATGATGTGCCGGCCGTCTTGCGCAATATGGCGCGACTCCATGAAGCTGGTGTCATGATTGTGCTTGATGATTTTGGAACAGGCTTCTCAAACATGCAGGCAGCCATGGCGCTGCCGCTGTCGGGCATCAAGTTTGACCGCTCGATCACCCAGCGCCTTGATGAAGAGGGCATGCTGCCGGCCATGATCAAGTCTATGGCGCAACTCTGCCAGTCTTTCGGCCTCTATACAGTGGCAGAGGGAATCGAAACCGATGCCCATCTGGAAATGGCTGAAAATATCAATGTAACCTACCTGCAGGGTTATCTCTTTGGTGAAGCCCTTCCGTTTCCCTATGCCGATCTGTTCGTCCGCAGCAACCACGCCTTCGATATCTCCGTCAGGTCCCAGGTCGCATAGAGACTGGCGCACCGGCGCGGGAAAGCTCTGGACAGCGTGCGGGGCTGGCCCTAGCGAGCGCGGATGATTGCGCGTCTTCTGTCTGCTCCCTTGTTGCTTGCCGTGCTGGCCGTGGCCATGGGCTCGGGCATTGATGCGCTGGTGAAGGCGACGGCGCCGGGGGCGGGCGTGATGGTGCTGGTGGCCTGGCGCTTCCTGTTCGGGGCGATGATTGCGGCGACCGTGTTTCTGGCGCAGCGGCGCCCGTGGCCGCCGGGCGAGGCCGTGCGGTTTCATATCATGCGCAGCCTGATGCAGGTGGCGAGTGCGATCCTGCTCTTCTACGCGCTGACGCAGCTGGCGCTGGCCGAGACCGTGCTGATCGGGTTCACGGCGGCGCTGATGGTGCCCTTTGCGGCGTGGATCATTCTGGGCGAGGCCGTCTCGCCGCGCGCGTTCGGGCTGACCTTGCTGGGCTTTGCCGGGGCGGCCTTTGCGGTGAGCGCGACTCCGGAAGGGGCGGTGGGGGCACACAGGCTGCTCGGCATTGCCTCCGTACTGGCGTCGGCCATGCTCTATGCAGTTGTGCTGGTGCTGCTGCGCCTGCGCGCGGTGAAGGAGGACGCGACGACGATTGCCCTGTTCACCAATGGCGTGCCGGCGCTCTGCCTGTCGCCCTTCCTGTTTGGCATAGCCGGGCCGGTGAACGTGAACGATCTGCCTGTTTTTGCGCTGCTCGGGGCAATCGGCTATGCGGTCTGGTACCTGTTGACGCTGGCCTATGCGCGGGCGCGGGCGCAATTGCTGGCGCCGCTGGAATATACGGCGCTGATCTGGGCGGCGCTGATCGGCTTTGTTGTCTTTGATGAAGTGCCGGGCTGGCGCGTGGCGGTCGGGGCGGTGCTGATCGTTGCCGCGTGCCTGGGCGTCGCCTTCGAGAACCATTTCGCGACGCGGCGGGAAACGGGCCAGCCGGTCAGCGACCTGCCGGACTAGGGCGGCCGCCGTCAGCTGGCAGACACGATGGCGCGGCCAATCATGGCAAACAGGACCGCGACCACGAGATTGGCCAGGGTGCCGAGCAGGTAATAGGAGGGGTTCTGCTGGATCTTGTCATTCCGCACGAATTCCTTGGCGCCGATGATGATGGCCATCGCGCTAAGCTCGCCGGAATAGACGAGCACGAAAATCAGGAAGGTTTCGCAGAAGCCGATCCAGAACCCCGTTGCGCGCAGGTCGAAAATGGCTGTGGACGAGCTGTCGGGCAGCTGTCCGGGCGGTTCTGTCGGCGTGGCCGACGTTGATTTCAGCCGCGGGATCCCGACGCGGATGATGACGGTCGACACAATAAAGGAGGCGAGGAAGAGGCCAGCGAGCCACGCAAAATCAATGATTTCCAATTGATTCTCCTTGATCCATGCTTTTTCATTGATCCATCGCCATGAGGTGTCGCCGAATGAGCTGGTCCATCTGGATGACGAGTTCGAGCCGGGCGCGTTTTATGGCATCGGAAACGGACTGCGGGAATTTGTCCAGCGCCTTTGCGATATCGCGTTGGGACAGTCCTTGCTCCAGCAGCGTGTAGACCTGGTATTGATAATCCGTAGCCGTTTCGAGAAAGGCGTTGGCGGATTCCGTCAGCGCCTCGACCGTGGCCGAAAGCAGGGGGTCGTCCAGCAGCCAGCGGCAGAAGGCGCCGCTGGACTTGAGGCCGCTCATCGCCTCGCTGGCCTGCTTGAAGGCGGGGCCGCCCACCTTGCGCATATCGTCCGACAGGCTGCCGATGCGTCCGTGGCAGACGACAAAGCGGAACCCGGTCACCGGGCGCAGGGCGTGACGCAGCGTGCTGACGATATCATGGATGGGAGCCGATGCGGTGAAGAGGCCGGCAATCTCGTCGCCATAGCTGAGCTGGAGCGGAACGGCGAGGGCAGCGGCGAATTGCGCGTTCAGGGTTTCAAGCGTGGCGTCGACAATGGCGACCGCTTCGCCGGCCTTCGCCCCTTCAAGCCGGGTTGAATTCCTGAGGTCGCAGAGAAAGAGGTAATATGTGTCAGGTGCGCGCATGCATCAATGATATTTCATTGTTTATAAAAAATCAATGAAATATCATTTCTGTGCTTCCGGAGCGCGAAACCGGCGCGGATAGCCCAAAACGAAAAACCCCCGCACCTTGCGATGCGGGGGCTTCAGGATCGTGTGGCTCTCGCGGCGTACGCGGGGCCTAAAGGCTTTTAGGCGGAGGCCAGTTGGCCAGCCGACATCTTGCCGCTGCGAGCGTCTTTTTCGAGCTCGTAGCTGACTTTCTGGCCGTCGTTGAGCGTGGCCATGCCAGCGCGCTCGACTGCAGAGATGTGAACGAACACATCAGCGCCGCCGGCGTCGGGTTGAATGAAGCCAAAGCCTTTTTGGCTGTTGAACCACTTAACAGTTCCTGTGGACATAGATCTTACCTGGTCTAAAAAATTCACGGACACGCGGAGTTGCGCGTACATGATCAAGCTCGTTTATTGCGGGGGAGTAAGTCGGTCTTGCAGCGGCGCTTAAGCACGGCCTTAGTTGCGAGTTATCCGACACAAGTTCGAAGTCGATGGGAAGCTTATCGCACAGATCGGGGGCTTCCACAATGCACCATTACAGGGTGGCCCCAGCACGCCCCTGTATCTTGCCGCTTATAACTGAATTGGTGGAATTTATTTGCAAATGGTTTACCCGGCGTGCGCATATTCGCCCGCATGGACAGATTCACCTCTAGACTGCAGGCGGGCCTCAAGCGGGTTCAGATGGAGTTCCGGCGCGCTGAACCGCGTGTCGAGGCTTACCGGCCCGGCCGCATGGTCTGGCCTGACCTCAGTGCATCGCGGGATATCTCCATTCTCGACATGTCGCCGTCCGGCGCGAAACTGACCTTCGGGGAAGGGGCAATCCTTCCCGAGCTGCCACGCGAATTCTACCTGTTCATCCACGGCCTTGGCGGCCATGTGTCTGTGCGCCTTGTCTGTGAAAAGCGCTGGCAGCGCGCTGAACTGGTGGGCGTGAAGTTCATCAAGAAACTGGAAGACGCCGATTTCGAGCGTCTGGTCGCTGTGGCACCGCTAGAGCACTAGCGCGGCCAATCCGGCGAATTCGCCAGAAATTTCATCGATTCATTGAACGTGATCCACACACCCCTGTGTCAGAACGGGGCGTCGCGTTGTGGGACGTCTCCTGTTCCATTTCGCTCCAGTAACTGATGGCTTGGGGGGCGGTTCAGACCCTCCGGCTACGAATAAGGGTATGATGATGGCGAAGACCGTTCTGGTAATTGATGATGATCCGACACAGCGCCGCCTGCTTCAGGCTGCGGTGGAGAAGGCGGGCTTTGCCTGCCGCACGGCGCCTGATGGCGAAGCGGGCATTGCAGTTGCGGCTGATCCGAAGGACGGCGTTGATGTTGTCCTGCTCGATCTCACCATGCCGGGTCTGTCGGGCCTCGACACGCTTGAGCGTCTCGCCACCAAGCGCCCGGACCTGCCTGTCATCATGCTGACCGCCACCAGCGGCATCGACACGATTGTCCAGTCGATGCGCCGCGGCGCGGTCGACTTTATCGTCAAGCCGGCCAACCCGGAGCGTGTGGTTGTCTCGATACGGAACGCCTTGAAGATGCAATCGCTGACAGGCGAAGTGAAGCGCCTCTCACGCAAGGCCGAAGGCGGCATGAGCTTTGATGACATGATCGCGTCAGCTGCGCCCATGCGCCAAGTTATCCGCCTGGCCGAGCGCGCCGCTGTTTCTGACATTCCCGTGCTCATCCTCGGTGAAAGCGGTGTCGGTAAGGAAGTGATCGCGCGCTGCATCCAGGGCGCATCCGGCCGCTCCGGTAAACCATTCGTCACCGTCAACTGCGGTGCCATTCCGGAAAACCTTGTTGAATCGATCCTGTTCGGTCACGAGAAGGGGGCCTTTACTGGGGCTATCTCCAAGGCGCCGGGCAAGTTCCTTGAAGCCGATGGCGGCACGCTGTTCCTCGACGAAGTGGGCGAACTGCCGCTTGACGCGCAGGTCAAGCTGCTCCGCGCCCTGCAGGAAGGCGAGGTCGATGCTGTCGGCTCGCGCCGTCCAACCAAGGTGGACGTGCGTATCATCTCCGCGACGAACCGCGACCTTGCCCAGCAGGTGGCCGACGGCACATTCCGCGAAGACCTGTTCTATCGTCTCAACGTGTTCCCGGTCGACATGCCGAGCCTGCGGGAACGCCGCGATGACATCCCGGCCCTGGTCGATCATTTCATCACGCGCTTCAATGCCAGCGAAGGCACGAAAGTGTCCGGTGTGGCTGATGATACGCTGAAGATGCTCTATGCTTTCGACTGGCCGGGCAACGTCCGCCAGCTGGAGAATGCCGTCTTCCGTGCAGTCGTTCTCTGTGAGGACGACAAGCTCCAGCCGCAGGACTTTCCGCAGATTTCCGGCCAGATGCCTGATATCTCCAGTCTTCCAGCTGCGCCTGTTGCGGCCAATGCCGTGCCGACGGCCCCTATGGCGGCGAATGATGCCGGCGCCGCAGGAGCATCGTCGAGCCCTGTCAGCATTACAGATGTGCATGGGGAGTTGCGCTCGCTGACCGATATCGAGCACGACATCCTTCAGTATGCGATCGACTTCTATGAGGGCCACATGAGCGAAGTCTCGCGCCGTCTCGGAATCGGCCGCTCGACGCTTTACCGCAAGGTGCGCGAATACGATCTTGAAGTCCGCAGCGAACGCGAAGCGGGCTAGGATATAAAAGGCAGGAAACGCTGGGAAACGGTCCTTCGGGGCCGTTTCCTTTGCCTTAACACTAAAGTTTTTACTTGACTGTTTTTGCGCCCCGATATTACTGAAGTGCAGTCTTTAGTATTCAAGGAGAATTCCATGTCTATCCCGACTGTCACCCATGGCACGTTCACCATTGAGCGCGTTTTCAAGTCTGCCCCCGCGCGCGTATTTGACGCCTTTGCCGACCCGGCCAAGAAGCGTCGCTGGTTCGCCGAAGGTCCGGGTTTCCACCTCGATGCGTTCGAGATGGATTTCCGCGTCGGCGGATCGGACAAGCTTCGGTTTCGCTTCGTTGCGGACAAGCCGATTGCCGAAGGCACATCCTGCACGAATGATACGGTCTACATGGACATCGTGCCGGATTCCCGGATCGTCATTGCCTATGGCATGAGCGTCGCCGGCCAGCCGATCTCATCCTCCCTCGCCACGATGGAATTCCTCGCTGACGGGAAGGGAACGCGGCTCGTGTTCACCGAGCAGGCAGCCTTCTTTCCAGGAGGCGACGGAATCGAGATACGCGAAGCCGGCACACGCGAACTGCTTGAGCAACTCGCCGCCGAGCTAGGCGAATAGGGGAGATTGAGAATGCAGGCGCGCGCGACCGACCCGACAATCGACGATGTGTTCCATGCGCTGGGCGACCCCACGCGGCGGGCCATTGTCGAACGGCTGAGCCAGCGTCCGGAATCCATGTCGGACCTGGCGGCGCCCTTTGACATGTCGCTCGCGGCGGTCGGGCAGCATGTTCAGGTGCTCGAGCGCAGCGGTCTTGTGCGTACAGAGAAGATTGGGCGGACGCGCACCTGCGAGATCAACCCGCTCGGGATGGCACTTGCCCGGCAATGGCTGGAAGCGCGCCGGAGGCTTTGGGAGACGCGGTTCGACAGGCTCGCGGATTTCCTCGGCGAGCGCGACGACGAAGCAGACTGACAGAGGCTTGCGCGTCAGGTCAGCGCGGCCTTCACCACTTCGCCGATCTTGCGGGCGTCGGCTTCGCGCGGGCTGCCGGACTTCCAGGCGATGCCGACCTGACGGCCGATCACCGGCGTCGTGAATTCGCGCACGGCCACGTCATGGCTGACAGCGAGGCCGTGATCCATGGCGAGGCGGGGGAGGAGGGAGACGCCAAGCCCGCCCGCCACCATGTTCACCAGCGTACCGAGCGAGG
>TARA_R110002033_G_scaffold14287_21_pt1 | contig 10633 bp, 6 predicted proteins | sample TARA_R110002033 | Tara Oceans TARA_R110002033 (sample SAMEA4397051) | marine metagenome | biome: Polar Biome; feature: [SRF] surface water layer (ENVO:00010504); material: water (ENVO:00002006), including particulate matter (ENVO:01000060) such as... | depth 5 m
TTTTTGGGATGTGGGTTTTTACTACTCCTGCTATCGCACATCACATTTATGGTTTGCCTATCAACGATAGTAAAAGCGAAGCCTATCAAAATGCTGGTGACTGGGTTGGTGTCCTTTTTGGGATCTACAATTTGGTTTCTGCTTTTTATGCTTTTGCCTTACCATATATCGCTAAAAAAATTGGTAGAAAACTCACTCACTCTATTTCACTAACTGTTGGAGGTATCGGATTGATCTCAATGTATTTTATGCCTAACGAAGATTGGTTAATCCTTTCTATGGTTGGTGTAGGAATCGCATGGGCAAGTATCTTATCCATGCCGTATGCTATTTTAGCTGGATCGATATCGCCTTTAAAAATGGGAGTTTACATGGGGATTTTCAATTTCTTTATAGTGATTCCCCAAATTATCAACGCCTTAATTGGTGGCCCATTAGTCAAATATCTATACAATGATGATGCCATATTTGCACTAGTTACTAGCGGTGTAAGTTTTCTTATTGCGGCTGCACTTGTAGCTAAAGTAAAAGATGTTGATGATGTCGTAAAACGATAATTTAAATACACTACTTGACTGTTGTTCAATAAGAGATAACAGCTTTCTCAATTACACATTACATTAAAATTCCAATTAACATGCGTAAAAAAGCATTTATATTCGACCTTGATGGAGTCATCGTCGATACCGCCAAATACCACTTTTTAGCGTGGCAAAAAATTGCCCAAGAATTAAATATCGAATTCACATTAGAGCATAACGAACTTCTTAAAGGCGTTAGCCGTGTGCGTTCTTTGGATATCATTTTAGAACTAGGAAATATCGAAGCTTCGCAAGAAGATAAAAACAAGTGGCTCGTTCAAAAAAATGAAGAATATCTTACTTACTTGGTAGATATGGATCAAAGCGAACTCCTTCCTGGGGTGTTGCCAGTATTAGAATTTCTGAAACAAAACAACCAACCAATAGCTCTTGGATCTGCAAGTAAAAATGCAAGACCTATTTTAGAAAAAACAGGAATTTTACATTATTTTGACGCTGTTGTTGACGGGAATGATGTTACTAACGCCAAGCCAGATCCTGAAGTATTCTTGATTGCTGCTCAGTTGCTACAAATTCCAGCTCATGATGCGATTGTATTTGAAGACTCGGTTGCTGGTGTGCAGGCTGCGAATATCGCAAAAATGACCAGCATTGGGATTGGAGACAAAAAAACACTCTTTGAAGCGCAGCACATTTTTACCAACTTCAGCCAAATGGAAACAAGTTTCATCGAAGAATTGATTAAAAAATAATTGATAAAAGGAAGAAAAGTAAAGCCGTCTTCAGGACAAGTTATGCTTCAACTTTAAACAAAAGAAAAAATGAATCAAGATTATATAAAACCAAATAACTGGTCTATCATCGAAGAAGGATTTGATGTAGAGCGTGTAAAATCATCTGAAAGTTTGTTCAGTATTGGGAACGGCGCCATGGGGCAACGTGCCAATTTTGAAGAAACATATACCGGAGACACTTTTCAAGGAAGTTACATTGCCGGAATCTACTATCCTGACAAAACAAAAGTAGGCTGGTGGAAAAATGGTTATCCTGAATATTTTGCAAAAGTGCTGAATGCACCCAATTGGATTGGAATCGAAATCGAAATCAACGATGAGCTTTTCGATCTAAATGCGTGTACTAACATTAAAAATTTTCGCAGAGAGTTGAATATGAAAGAGGGTTGGTATAGCCGTTCTCTTGAAGCTACCTTAAAAAACGGAACTGAAGTTGCCATAAATGTAATGCGCTTTTTATCTCTTGACTTAGATGAGGTTGGAGCTATTCATTACGAAATTACACCTGTTAATAAAGATGCCAAAATCGTTTACAAACCTTATGTAGATGCAGGTGTTACAAACGAAGATGCCAACTGGGACGAGAAATTCTGGGAGCCATTAGAAGTTAAACATTCTGGAAACGAAGCCTATGTAACGGCACAAACTTTCAAGACGCATTTTAAGGTGACTACTTTTATGCACAATAGCGTTTTCGAAAATGGTAAAAACTTGAATCTTTCTCCAACAAATTTCAATACTACCTCAGACAAAATTCAAAGTTTGTATGCAGTAATTGTGGCTAAAGGAAAAACATCATCAATCCAAAAAATCGCTGGTTACACGGTTTCTTTAAATCACAACAACACGCAAACGGCTGCCGAAAAAGCAATTCAAGCGGCTCTAGCCAAAGGATACAATCAATTATTGCAAGACCAAATTGCTGCTTGGGCAAAGATTTGGGAAATGTCAGACATTACCATTGATGGCGATGTAAAAGCACAACAGGGAATTCGTTTCAATATTTTCCAGTTAAACCAAACCTACTTAGGTAAAGACAGTCGCTTAAATATTGGTCCAAAAGGATTTACTGGCGAGAAATATGGTGGCTCTACCTACTGGGACACAGAGGCGTATTGTATTCCGTTTTACATGGCTACAAAAGACCAACAAGTAGCCCGTAATTTATTGACGTATCGTTATAATCAATTAGATAAAGCCATCGAAAATGCCGAGAAAAACTTAGGCTTTAAAAACGGTGCTGCCCTCTACCCTATGGTTACGATGAACGGAGAAGAATGTCATAATGAATGGGAAATTACGCATGAAGAAATTCATAGAAATGGCGCCATCGCTTTTGCCATTTTCAACTACCACCGTTTTACTGGAGACTACTCATACATTCCCGAAAAAGGTTTAGAAGTATTAATTGCCATCGCTCGTTTCTGGCATCAAAGAGCTTCTTTTTCGACAGCCAAAAATCAATATGTGATTCTTGGAGTTACGGGTCCTAATGAATATGAAAACAACATCAACAATAATTTCTACACTAATTACATTGCAAAATGGTGTATTGATTATGCTTTTGAACAAATTCAAAAGGTCTCATTAGAATATGCTTCTGATCACAAACGAATCATCGAAAAAGTAAAACTTAGTGATAGCGAAATCCAAGAATGGAAAAAAGTAGCTGATAACATGTATTTCCCTAAATCAGAAGAATTAGGAATCTACTTGCAGCAAGACAACTTTTTAGACAAAGATTTGGTTCCTGTAAAAGATTTAGATCCTTCACAAAGACCTATCAATCAAAAATGGTCATGGGATAGAGTGTTACGTTCGCCATACATAAAACAAGCTGATGTTCTGCAATGTTTCTACTTTTTTGAAGATCATTTCTCTAAAGAAGAGCTGAACAAAAACTTTGATTTTTATGAGTCATTTACGGTGCATGAGAGTTCGCTTTCGCCTTGCGTACACTCTATTCAAGCAGCTTTGTTAGACAAAATGGACATGGCTTACACATTCTATCTACGAACATCTCGTTTGGATCTTGATGATTACAACAAAGAGGTTGAAGAGGGTTGTCACATCACTTCGATGGCGGGAACTTGGATGAGTATTGTTGAAGGTTTTGGCGGAATGCGTGTTAAGAATGACGCATTACATTTCTCTCCAAAAATCCCTAAAGAATGGGACGGTTATTCGTTCAAAATTAATTTTAGAAACCAAATTTTGAAAGTAATTGTAAACCATAACGAAACTCAAATCACGCTTGAAGGTTCGCAAGATTTAACCGTTTATGTAAATGACCAACCGGTGCTAGTTCGCGCAAACGAACATGCTACAGCATAAAATTTCCAATTAATAAATGATATCGAGGCATTACCCAAATGATTTTTTCAAAGTACGTAATGTCTCAATATTATTTAGAATTCCCGCCTACTTTGAACGTTTTAAGTAGGAACATCACTATTTTTTGCTTGTAATTATTAGAAGCTATTTCCTGCTATCCCCTTTATCTCTTCACTACGTTACGAGGATATCGGTCCTATCAGGGCTAAAAAAAAGTACCATGAACAAATTCCTTTTCAGCATCTTACTACTGGTTTTTACAATCACATTTTCATTTGCGCAAAATACAAACCGAAAATTTAAAAACAGCAGTTACAACCACAACACATTAGAAATAACAACTTCTGATGGTAACTATACTATCACTGCGTATTCTGACAAAATTGTAGCAACTACTTTTATTCCAACATTCGAAAAAAATAAGCCAAACGCAACATCTCACGCAGTTGTTCTTGAACCTGAGAACAACATTGCTAAAGTAAAAGAAACAAATACACAAATCGTTTTGTCTACTCAAGGAATTGCGGTTACGGTAACCAAATCTCCTTTCCAAATTAGTTATTTCTATAAGTCCAAAGCACTGCTCTCTGAGAAAAATGGCTATGTAAAAAAGGACAGCACTGAAGTCCTCGATTTTAATTTAGACAAATCAGAAGCATTGTATGGTGCAGGCGAACGTGTTTTAGGAATGAACCGTCGTGGCAACAGATTGCAATTGTACAATCGTGCACATTACGGTTATGAAACACATTCGGAATTAATGAATTTCACCATGCCCTTAATGATGTCATCAAAAATTTACGCCGTCCATTTTGACAATGCCGCGATTGGATATTTAGATTTAGACAGTAAAAAAGACAACACATTAGCATACGAAACAATTTCTGGCCGCAAAACCTATCAAGTTATCGCAGCCGACAGTTGGACTGACTTGATAGACAGCTATACCAACTTAACTGGAAAACAACCACTGCCTCCACGCTGGGCATTTGGGAATTTTGCTAGTCGTTTTGGTTACCATACCCAAGCTGAAACCGAAGCAACAATTCAAAAATTTAGAGATGAAAAAATTCCTGTAGACGCTGTAATTCTGGATTTATACTGGTTCGGAAAAACAGTTCAAGGAACTATGGGAAACTTGGAATGGGATAAGGAAAGTTTTCCGGAGCCTACAAATATGATTGCCAATCTTGAGAAAGCAGGCGTCAAAACAATTCTAATCACAGAACCTTTTATTTTAACTACTTCAAGCAAATGGCAAGAAGCAGTCGAAAAAAAAATCTTAGCCACTGATAGCATTGGCAAACCATTTACCTACGATTTCTATTTTGGTAATACTGGAATCATCGATATTTTTAAACCCGAAGGCAAGCAATGGTTTTGGGATATTTACAAAAATTTAATCAATCAAGGTGTTGCTGGATTATGGGGTGATCTTGGCGAACCCGAAGTTTTTCCGTCTGAGGCAGTTACTGTTGCTGGAAAAGCAGATGAAGTACATAATATCTATGGCCATAATTGGGCAAAACTTGTTCAAGACGGTTATAAAAAAGATTTTTCAAATCAAAGACCTTTTATTTTAATGCGCGCAGGATACTCTGGATCGCAGCGACACGGTATGATTCCGTGGTCAGGAGATGTTAGCCGATCTTGGGGCGGATTGCAAGCACAAACAGAAATTGCACTTCAAATGGGAATGCAAGGCCTGGGATACATGCACTCTGACTTGGGTGGTTTTGCTGGAGCTACAGACGATAATGAATTGTACACCCGCTGGTTACAATATGGCGTTTTCCAACCTATTTTTCGTCCTCACGCTCAGGAAGACGTTCCATCTGAACCGATTTTTAAAGACGAAATCACAAAAAACAGAACGCGCAAAGCCATTGAATTACGCTACCAAATGATTCCGTACAATTACAGTATCGCTTTCGAAAACAATCAAAAAGGAACACCATTAATGCGTCCGCTGCTTTTTGAAGAACCCAATGATACCGTTATCCAAAAAGTAAACGAAACCTACTTATGGGGAAATGACTTTCTGGTTACTCCTATTACACATTCTGGGATAACTGAAAAAACAATTTATTTTCTTAAAAGCAGCAATTGGTTCGACTTTTATTCTGATAAGAAATATGCGGCAGCAAGCACAGAAAACATTAAAGTAGTACCTGAACACATTCCGGTATTTGTACGAGGAGGAGCTTTTATCCCCATGGCTGATTTGGTCCAAACCACACGTGATTACACGACCTCTAAACTAACATTACACTATTACAGAGACAACGATGTAAAAGTAAGCACTGGTAAAATGTACAACGATGATGGTAAAACTCCAGAAGCTTTCGAGAAAGGAAATTTTGAAATTTTACATTTTACGGGAACAAATAAAAACAGTAAATTGACTATAGACTTGAAGTCTCAAATAGGTGCTAATTATGAAAGTATTGATCGTGACATCGTACTTGTAATTCACAACAGCATAAAAAAACCAATGAAGATAAAACAAAACAATAAAGTGATCGATTTTACTTGGACAGCGGCAAATAACCAACTTAGTATTCCAGTAAAATGGACAAAAGAATCATCACAAAAAATAAACATTCAATATTAGCAACATGAAAAAACAAAATACATATGTGCTATTATTTGCTTTAGCATTTTTAGCAAGTTGTAGCAGTTCAAAAATGGTTTCTACAACTAACAAAAAAACTAAAACGCCATTTGTTTGGGAAGCGGCAAGTGTCTATTTTTTAATGACTGATCGTTTTAATAACGGAGACACAGCAAATGACCAGAATTACAACCGAACTAAAACTAGCGGAAAATTGCGTGGTTTTCAAGGTGGTGACATCAAAGGAATTTCGCAAAAAATTGACGAGGGATATTTTGACGAATTAGGGATAAATGCGATTTGGTTTACACCAATAGTAGAGCAAATTCACGATGGTGTTGATGAAGGAACCGGGTACAGCTATGGCTTCCATGGCTACTGGACGAGAGATTGGACGGCTTTAGATCCTAATTTTGGAACAAAAGATGATCTCGCAGCATTAGTTGAAAAAGCACATGCTCACGGAATCAGAATTATTCTTGATGGTGTAATTAATCACACCGGACCCGTTACTCCCGAAGATACCGTTTGGCCACAAGATTGGGTGCGAACAGATCCCGAATGTGACTACAAAACATTTGAAACTACAACTGCTTGCACCTTAGTGAAGAACTTACCAGATATTAAAACCGAAAGCGATCAAGAGGTTGCCCTCCCTCCTTTTTTAATCGAAAAATGGAAAGCAGAAGGTCGTTACGAAAAAGAAGTTGCTTCACTTGATGCCTTTTTTAAGAGAACAGGATATCCAAGAACCCCAAAGAACTACATCATTAAATGGTTGACAGATTACATCGTTACTTACGGAATTGATGGCTACAGAGCCGATACTGTAAAACACACAAATGTAAGTGTTTGGATTGATTTTAAAACCCAATGCGATTTTGCTTTTGCCACATGGAAAAAGAATAATCCAACAAAAGTGTTAGACAACAACCCATTTTATACCATCGCCGAAGTGTACAATTATAATATTAGTGCTGGAACATATTTTGATTTTGGTGATAAAAAAGTCAATTATTACGACAATGGTTTTAGCAACATGATCAATTTCGAATTCAAATCGGATGCTTTAAAAGGGTACGAATTTATATTCTCGAAATATTCTAATACCTTAAATGGTGAATTAAAAGGACACAGTATACTAAACTACTTATCGTCTCACGATGATGGAAGTCCGTTTGATGCCAATAGAACTAAGAACAAAGAAACGGCAACAAAACTATTGCTTTCGCCAGGATTAGCGCAGGTTTTTTATGGAGATGAATCGGCACGTTCACTTGTTGTTGAAGGAACTGAAGGTGATGCAACATTACGCTCGTTCATGAACTGGGAAGATATTAAGTCAGACAAAGCAACTCAAGAAGCGCTTTTACATTGGCAAAAATTAGGGCAGTTTAGAAAAAATCACCCATCAATTGGAGCTGGCGTACATCAAGAGATTACTGCACAACCATATACATTTTCGAGAACATTTACTAAAGACAAGTATACTGATAAAGTAGTCGTGGGATTAGATTTACCAATAGGCAAAAAAGAGTTATCTGTTGGATCAATTTTCGATAACGGAATTACATTAAAAGATGCTTACTCTGGAAAATTGGTCAGTGTAACAGACGGAAAAGTCAGTCTTGATACGGCATTTGACATTGTACTTTTAGAAAAACAATAGTCGAACGAAGATTAAAAGGATTACCGCAGATTTGTAATGCTGCGAATTTTTGAAAGAATAAATTTCCCGAAGAATACCACCACCATTTTAAACATTAAAAGCACAAACCATCTCGGTTTGTGCTTTTTTATTTTAGCTACCTTTGTAAAAAATTATACTATGCTCAAAATAGGTCATCGTGGTGCTAAAGGTTACGAACCTGAGAATACTTTGATTGGTTTTGAAAAAGCACTAGCGCTTGGTGTTGACCAAATCGAATTAGATATTCATCTTAGTGCTGATGGTGAAATCATGGTGATTCATGACGAAACTATAGATAGAACAACCAATGGTAGCGGCTGTGTAAATAGTTTGACTTGTACGGAATTACAACAATTCCGAATCAGAGAACAGCAGTATATTCCAACATTAATCGAAGTCTTAGATCTTATTGATCGAAAATGCGCTGTTAATATCGAAATAAAAAGCACTAATTTGGCTGACAAATTAGTCACAGTCCTCGAGCAATTTATAATTGAAAAAGATTGGAAATACAGTCACTTTATCGTTTCTAGTTTTGAGTGGGATACTTTAGAAAAAGTACGCTCGTTAAATCCTGAAATTTCGATTGGCGTTTTGACGGAGACGAATATAGAAGATGCTCTGGCTTTCGCCAAAAAAATAAAAGCGCAAGCGATAAATCCTGATTTTCAGTTGCTTTCAAAAGACAATGTTAGTGCAATGCAGCAAGCAGGGTTTCAAGTTTTCCCTTGGACGGTTAACGAAATCGAAGACATAAAAAGAATACAATCATACAAAGTAGACGGAATCATCTCTGATTTTCCCGATAGATTATAAATTTTGCTTCAAGCAAAAACAAAAACAACATGAATCAAGATTTTGATATAATTATAGTAGGTGGTGGTGCAGCAGGTTTTTTTACAGCCATAAACATCGTGGAGAAAAACCCAAAATTAAAAGTAGCCATACTAGAACGTGGTGCCGAAGTTTTGCAAAAAGTGCGCATCTCTGGTGGTGGTCGTTGCAATGTAACGCACGCCTGTTTTGAACCTAACGAACTAGTAAAATTCTACCCACGCGGAGAGAAAGAATTGCGTGGTCCTTTTCACCAATTTTGCTCTGGCGACACTATCGAATGGTTTGAAAAACACGGTGTCGAATTAAAAATTGAAGATGACGGCAGAATGTTCCCAGTTTCTAATTCGTCACAAACGATCATTGATTGCTTTTTGCAAGCCACTCAAAAATTAGGCATCAAAGTATTGACAGGACAAAGTGTACAGTCTATATTTAATCCCGAGATTTCGGGAGAAAACATTTGGAAAATAGAAACACAAACAGAAAATTATGTAGCTGAAAAATTAATTCTAGCAACAGGAAGCAACCCTAAAGTTTGGGAAATGCTACAAACTTATGGTCACGCCATTGTGAATCCGGTGCCTTCTTTGTTTACCTTCAATATCAAAGATCCTAGAATTAAAGAATTGCCAGGTGTTGCTGCTTTAGCAACCGTGAAGGTAAAAGACACCAAATTAGAATCTACTGGTCCTTTACTAATTACCCATTGGGGAATGAGCGGTCCTGCGGTTTTAAAATTATCCGCATGGGGTGCAAGAATATTGCATGACAAAAACTATCAATTTACTATTAGTGTGAATTGGCTAAATGATGTCGATGCAGATGAAGCCGAGAAAAAACTAAAAGAACTCAAGCAAGAACATGCCAAAAAAGCCGTTTCTAAAAAATCCCCTTTTGATTTTCCGAATCGTTTGTGGGAAAGTCTTGTAATGGCTTCAGGTATTGATATCGAGACAAAATGGGCAGACCTCTCTAAAATTCAATTGCAAAACTTATCCAATCAATTGACAAATGGAAGTTTTCAAGTCAATGGGAAAAGTACTTTCAAGGAAGAGTTTGTAACCGCTGGCGGAATCGATTTAAAAGAAATTAATTTTAAAACCATGGAAAGCAAACTACACAAGAACCTCTATTTTGCTGGAGAAATAGTCAATATCGATGCGATTACTGGTGGCTTTAATTTCCAGAATGCGTGGACAAGTGGGTTTATAGTAGCGAATGCTATTTAATATCTTAAAATTAATTAACAAGAATTTACACAATTGATAAGTTTTCATTAAGAACAATCTAATACTTTTACAGTTAAGCTATTAGACGATATTTTATGAGAACAAAACTACTTTCCCTAGTTGTTATTTTACATACCTTAAATAGTTTTTCACAAAAAGTAAAAGGCACGGTCCTCTATAACAGCTACGTGATTCCGAATGTGGAAGTTATCAACTCCAACACAAAGCAACTCACGGTTACAGATGCTAAAGGAGAATTTATCATCGATGCAAAAACCAATGACATTTTGATTTTTGTTTCTAAACAGTACCAACTAAAAAAACTGGTGCTAAATCCTTTGCTATATACTAATGGCGTGTTAGAAGTTGATCTCATTTTGAAGGCCGAAGAATTGAGTGAAGTTGTCGTAACAAATATGCCTTCAATAAAACTAGGCACAGACCAGAAGTGGGAACAAACTAAATTAGACCAATACACATTAGAAAAAACAACTGCTGCTCCACAAGTACAAGGCGTTTATACAGGAACAATAGTAAATGGTCTAGACTTTATGCGAATAGGCGGAATGCTTTTAAAACTATTCCTTAAAGAT
>TARA_R110002033_G_scaffold70640_2_pt1 | contig 10631 bp, 12 predicted proteins | sample TARA_R110002033 | Tara Oceans TARA_R110002033 (sample SAMEA4397051) | marine metagenome | biome: Polar Biome; feature: [SRF] surface water layer (ENVO:00010504); material: water (ENVO:00002006), including particulate matter (ENVO:01000060) such as... | depth 5 m
ATTTCTTTAAACCTTACCAACATGAAAAAAATTCTAGTATCGCTTTTTATTTTGGGTGCCCTAGCTTCTTGTAAAAAGGAGGAAGATCCTAAAAAAACTGAAACTGTAGATTCTAAATTCGAGAAATATAAAGAACATTTCATCACTAATTTATGGGATGTTTATCCTGATTGGGCTTCAAGTCAAGGGTATCACAAAGGAGACAGTATCTTAAATGTCGCTGATTCTGCTTACACAAAATTACAATTGGATTTTGCCCACGTGCAACTGGACTCTCTTCGTGCTTATCCCTTAGAACAGCTTTCGAATAATAATAAAACCGACTTGCATCTTATTCAGAATCAACTACAAAGTACAATTTTTAACATCGACAAGTTAAAATCAACAGAGTGGAATCCTTCACAGTATAATGTTTGTGGCTCTTTTGCTGAAATTCTAAACGGTAATTACGATTCGCTAGACGTGCGCCTTCATCATTTTAATATCAAACTTAAAAATGTACCGGCCTACTATGAAGCAGCCAAGAAAAACATTAAGAACCCTACAATCGAACATACCGATCTAGCGATTGCTCAAAATTTAGGTGGAATCTCTGTTTTCGAAAAAGATTTAAATAACGCTTTAAGCAAAAGCAAATTAAAGACTGCTGAGAAAAACCAAATCAAAGAAAGAGCCAAACTCGCCATTACTGCCGTAAAGGAGTATGCTAAATGGCTGAAAGAATTAGATAATACAACGCCGCGCTCTTTTAGACTAGGAACTGATTTATATGCTAAAAAGTTCGACTTAGAGATACAGTCTAGTTTAGAAGTTGACTCTATTTACAATATTGCGATGAGGCACAAGGCGGAGCTGCATCAAAAAATGTTTGTAATTGCAGATCGCCTTTGGGAGAAATACAATAAGAAAACAGTCAAACCTACAGATAGCTTGACTTTAATAAGATCAGTCATTGATAAGATTTCTTTGCAACATACAACTCCAGCTAGATTTCAGTCTGAAATCGAGAAGCAAATCCCAGAATTAGTCGCTTATGTTAAGGAGAAAGATTTACTGTATATCGATCCTTCAAAACCATTGGTGGTTAGAAAAGAACCTAGTTACATGGCGGGTGTTGCAGGTGCTTCAATTTCGGCTCCTGGACCTTACGATAAAAATGCAAATACCTATTATAATGTAGGAAGCATGGCAGGTTGGGATAAAGAAACTTCAGAAAGTTATTTAAGAGAGTACAATGATTATATCCTACAAATCTTAAATATTCATGAAGCCATTCCTGGACATTATACGCAGTTAGTTTATAGCAACCAATCACCAAGTATTATTAAATCAATTTTAGGAAACGGAGCGATGATTGAAGGTTGGGCTGTTTATACCGAGTTGATGATGTTAGAAAGTGGCTATAAAAATTCTGATGAGATGTGGCTAATGTATTATAAGTGGAATTTAAGAACTACTTGCAATATGATTTTAGATTATAGCGTGCATACTAAAGAGATGTCTCTTGAAGACGCGATGCATCTATTAATAGTTGAAGCGTTCCAGCAACAAGCAGAAGCAGAAGGGAAATGGAAAAGAGTGACCTTATCACAAGTGCAATTATCTTCTTATTTCACTGGATATACAGAGATCTATTCTTTTAGAGAAATGTTGAAAAAGGAACAAAAAGATGCCTTTAATTTGAAAGAATTTCACGAGAAGTTCTTGAGTTACGGTAGTGCACCAGTTAAATATATAAAGGGGCTGATGCTCCAAGATGTTAAAAAGAAATAATATTGAAAAGACCCAATTGGCACGTGCTAATTGGGTCTTTTTCTATTTTAAAAGTATCCCAATATCCAGTAGATAATTACAAATAGGATAATGGTACCAAAGCAGCCACCTCCTAATTTTTTGGCTCCCCAACCAGCAAGTATTGTTTTAAAAAATCCGTTCATGGTTATAATTTTGGTTAGTATTTATTTAATTTTCAATAAAAATAGGTATTAAATGCAACGATCTTAATTTTGAGTACAATGTTGTAAATATTGATGTTAATTGTGATATAATGGAGTTAGCTTACTAACAAATAAGATAGAATTACTTTGACTATATTTAATAATAAGGTTTTTGCTGCGCTATCTTTTAAGTGTACCTTTGCTTTTTTTATCCTATTAATTATTATATGTTGCCATGAAGCCGCTACTCGAAAAGAATATTTTAAAAGATGCCACGATTAACAAAGTGCAATTTGACAAAGAATGGTTCTATAATTTTGATGATATTGCTTTCTATTTAAAAGAAGATTTATCAGAAGTCGACACCATATTTTTACCTATGTTAATTGATGGCGAACAAGAATTTGTAAAATGCTGCACCTTTGAAGATATCATAAGAGGTAGAAAGGAATTCATATAAACTGTTTCTTTCTTTCCTGATTATTTAGTGATAGCTCTAAGGAATTTAATACAACGTTAAATAATATGCTACAGCCAGCAAAATACCGTAATTTTGGTATAATAAAACAAACAAATCATGAGTAGAATAACAGTTGTGGCAAAAATTGTAGCCAAAGAAGAAAATAGAGCATTCGTTCAAGAGGAATTACTAAAATTAGTTACTGGGAGCCGTACAGAAGCTGGTTGTATAAACTATAACTGCCTTCAAGACAACGAAGATGCCAATATGTTTATAATGTATGAAAATTGGAAAGATGCAGAGGCGCTTAGCTTACATGCTGAAACCCCACATTATGTAGGATTTAAAAAAGCAGTTCAAGATAGTCTAGCAGAATTATCAGTAAATAAAATGACAACAATTGCGTAAATCTATTATGGTCAGTAATCAGACCTAAATGATTTCTGTTATAATGTAGAAAAGTCGCTGCAATTCGGCTTTTTTCATTGCTGTTTTTCGAAAAACAATTTCCGAAACCACACTTTTTTGCAAATAATCATTGTCATAAATGTGATGAAATCTGAGAGAGTAGCACTATCTTAAAGTGTAATACAAATGATAAATTACACTTTTGTCTCAACGATTGTATCTTCAAATAACAAGCCTCCTTTGTACATTCCTTTTAGAACAGGGTGTATTTCCTTGCCTAAATTGGTCAAACTATATTCAACCCTAGGTGGAACTTCAGGGAAAACGGTTCTCGTAATTAATCCATCGATCTCTAATTCCTTTAGTTGTTTGGTCATCATCCGTTCAATGATATCCGGCATTAAGCGAACCAATTTGCTATAACGCTTGTCTCCTCTAAAAAGATGTAAAATTATTGTTCCCTTTCTTTTTCCTTTTATTGTATTTATAAACGTATCAATTGGACAATAACTTTTTTTCATTTTTATTTCTTCTTTAAACCTTTGAAAACAAACAATACAGCACAAAATGTTCGTTGGCATACAAAATGTAAGTTGTTGTATAGTACTTTATTTTTGACGAAATTTGATATAAATTTAATAAAAACAATTTAATTCACATACTATGAGTACGCAATCTACATACAAAGCATTTAGAGTTGAGGAGAATGAGGGGGAATTTTCTACTGCAATAAAAGATATTCCTTTTTTAAACTGTTCAAAAGGTGAATTACTTATAAAAGTTAGTTACAGTTCTCTAAATTATAAAGATGCCTTATCTGCTACAGGGAATAAAGGAGTGACTCGAAATTTTCCTCACACGCCAGGTATTGACGCCGTGGGTGAAGTTGTATCTTCTGAGTCTCCTAACTTCAACATAGCAGACAAAGTTATTGTTACCAGCTACGATTTAGGAATGAATACTGACGGAGGCTTTGCTGAATATGTAAAAGTGCCAGCAGATTGGGCTGTCAAACTTCCTACAGGGTTGTCGGTGAGGGAGGCCATGATAATAGGTACCGCAGGACTTACAGCGGGAATGTCTGTATTGCGATTGAGCGAAAATGTAAAACCAGAAAACGGACCTATTATTGTTTCGGGAGCTACAGGTGGTGTAGGTTCTATGAGTATTCGTATTTTAAAAAAATTAGGATATAAAATTGTTGCGATTACAGGGAAGAAAAGTGAGATTGATTTCCTGAAAAATTTGGGTACTGATGAAGTAATCTTGCGAGAAGATTTTGAAAATTTAGATAAAAAACCGCTATTGAAACCGCTCTATGCTGGTGCAATAGATACAGTAGGTGGCGTTATATTGGAGAACATGATCAAATCTGTACATCCTATGGGGACTGTAACTTGCTGTGGTAATGTTGCTTCACCAAAATTAGATTTAACAGTTTTTCCATTCATATTAAGGGGTGTTTCGTTAATAGGTATTGATTCTCAAAATTATCCAATGACATTTCGAGAAAAAGTTTGGAACAAATTAGCTAATGAATGGAAAATAGACAGCTTAAATGAGGCTACTACCGAGATAACATTAGAGGAAGTACAAAGTAGAATAGATTTAATGTTAAGAGGAGAATTAAAAGGACGTACAATCATTAGATTGTAACCACATATTTTCAGTCATTAAACTATTTCAATGAACCTTTTTACTTTACTTGAATCTTAAAACATTTTGAATGGTTCAAAAAAATGGTCCAGATATTTGTTAATAAGAGGAGCGAAGTAGGGAAATATGGGTACTCCTTCCTTACTTCGTTCCTTTATTATAGTAACATAATTCCTTCTTAAAAATACTAATAAGGCTTTGAAAAAGAATAGTAGTTAGATTTTTAAAGAAACTTGATTTAAAAATTCGCGATAGTTTTCTAATTCCATAGGTACATCGGCATTTTTTTCCATGTCGTGAAAATGATGGGTGCTTAGCAATTCCATACCTGTAAATGCATTCATCCTGTGAAAACCAAATAGCGCTCCTTCATCAACACTTTTTTGATTAAAAAATTCATTTTCTAGCGTAAAAGCTGCTTTAGGAGCATTCCAGCTAGAGGTTAGGATGTATTTTTTACCATGCATTAATCCTCCTGTTCCGTAGTTAATATCAGGATTTGTTCTACTTCTTCCATCGCTCTTATAAATTCCGTTTTGATGTCCCTTGGTAAAAACTTCGTCGATGTATTTTTTAAAACCGAAAGGTATTTGGAACCACCATATAGGAGTATGGTAAATAACGATATCAGCCCACTTAAATTTCTCAACTTCCTCCTTTATATTATAGTCGTCACCAACTTGTGTATACTTTACAGCAAAATTGTCCTTTTGATCAAAATAGGTAATGGTTGTATTAAATAGCGTTTCATTAAATCGACCTCCTGAGTGTGCAAAGGGATGGCCTCCATTTATTATAAAGATATTTTTCATATTTTTTTTATTGAACCACAAAATTAGTGGTATTAAATACATTATAAAAATAATAGAAATCATACCTTTGTATTATAATTTTAATACTATGGTAAATCTAGAATGGTATCGAACATTTAAAGAAGTCTATGAAAATGGCACTTTAACTAAAGCTTCCGTGGCTTTGTTTTCTTCGCAACCCGGAGTGAGCGTTCACCTGAATGCACTTGAAGCATATGTTGGAAAAAAGTTATTTGAACGAACATCTCGAAAAATGATTCCCACAGAGGATGGGAAATTTCTATATGAATTCATAGTGGAATCGTTAAATAAATTAGACATAGCCGAACAACATTTTAAAAGGACAACCCAAGAGGCGAATCCTTCGATAAATATAGGAATGTGCTCTGAGATGTTCCAACTCATAATTGAGCCTGAGATTTCAAAATTAGATTTTGATTTAGTAGCGAGATTTGGATCGCATACCGATTTAATAAAAGATTTGAACAACGGTATTCTAGATTTAGTTATCACAGCTAAAAATCAAATCGAAAAAAAATCAGCAGTATCCTATGTCCCTTTTTCGAAAGAAAGAATTATTCTAATTGCAGGAAATAAAACTGATACTGCAATCATAGAAAATTATATAAAAACAGCTGACTGGAATGCCTTGGAAACCCAATTATTTCAGAATACTTGGTATAGCTCCTCTGGCGAAATGGAGCATTTTAGACGTTTTTGGTTTGAAAATTTCAATAAAAAACCGTCCTTTAAACCCAATTACATTCTACCTAATATCTCTTCAATTATTAGATGTTTGTCTAACGAAAACGGACTTGCATTAGTTCCAGATTTTCTCTGCCAAAAAGAAATTCAAAATAAGGAAATCAATGTAATTTGGGAAGGAAAAGTGAAAACCGAAAACACCTTATATTTTGCTTCAAGAACTGATTTAAAATATAAAAAAGAATTACAAGCAGTTGAAAATATATTTATCTCTAAGATGACAAAACTTTAATGTAGTTGCTTGTTTTCGAAAAAAATATAAAGTATAACGTGCTACTATTTTATAACAAAAGTAAAATAAGATATTGACAGAAAATGCAAATGAATCAAGACGTAATTAATTAAGAAACAAGACCATAAATAAAATAAAAGATGAGTAAAGAAAGCGTTGGATTATTAGGATTAGGCAGTCGTAGCAGCCTGTATTACATTGAAGAGTTAAACCGACTTTACAATAAAAAAATGGGCGGCTACAGTACATTTCCTCTTATGATGATCAATGCAAATTTTGATGCCATCAATTCCCTTTTACCCAATCCTTCGAATAAATTAGATGCTGTTTTAACAGAATATATGACCAGACTCGAGAAGCTAGAAATAACTGCGATTCTAATTCCTAATATCACGTTGCACGAAACAATCGATCGATTAAAAATTCGCAAAAAGCTACTGCATCCTCTAGTTTTAACTACTAACAAAATAATAGAGCAGGAGTGGAGCACAGTATTTTTATTTGCTTCGCTACATACTATGGAATCTAATTATGTTAGCTATTATTTAGAAAACAGAGGAATTAGTGTCGAAATCCCATCAAAAGAAGACCGTTTGTTTATTGATACTGTTCGAAAAGAAATCTACGCCAAAACTGAAACTCCAGATTTAATAGCAACTTATCATAAAATGTTAGCCAGATACACTGAAAAATCCCCTGTAATCCTGGCATGCACAGAGTTGTCTATTTTAAAACCAATTGATAATAATCGCATAATAGATATGGTGCAGTTACAAGTGGAAGAGGCTGTTTTATTGGCTGATTAAATTGCTATTTTTTCTAATAAGTATAGTCATGGCTGATGTCGTGCGGAGAATAATGTACTATCTACACCTTGATTTATCTAATAATACTATTTATGAATTTTCAAATCATTTTTTTGCGATCTACTCTTTTATCTCAATTCAATTCGATCAATAATGAGTTTGAATTTCTCATTTTTCTTGTTGCCAATTAAAAAAGCTATTTCTTCAAAATACGGATCCGAAAAGTTCGGCTGATCCAGTGTTCTTCCTCTAAATGCAGGATACATGTCTTTGAGCTGAATTGTTATTTCCTGCCATTCTCCCGAAGTTGAAAAAGGAGCAATGAATGAATGAGAGTCCGTCGAGTTGGTTTTTATCCTAAATTGATAGTTTTTACCATCAGCTCGAAGTTTAATAACTATGCTGCTGTATCCCTCTGTTTTAACCTTTGGAAAGCGATAACGAAAAGATGAAAAGCCTCCATTGTTTTCCAATGAAATAGAACCTTCAAACACAGCAAAACCATCCGGATTTAAGCTGAAATTACCCGTTGACATTCCACCCATAACTACATCATCTACCACTCGCCAATCTTGAATGTTAGATTTTTTATTAATATCAAAAAGTAGGAGTGGAGGCAGGGAAGAAAATATAGTCATCATACAAATTAAATTTTTCATACTAATTGTTTTTTGATTGCTTAGATATTTAAATGAATTGCAATTAGCTACAATTTTTTAAACGATAGGAATTCCTATCCAATGCATTGTAAGCATTATTACAGCGGTTATTCCAAAACTGCACAGTGCAAGAACACGCCAATAAACAGACCTTCCGTTACCGAATCTCCAAATACGTTCACCAGCATTTTCTCTGTTGGATTTCAACGTTAATTTCGACAATATTAATGTTGAAACAACAAAAGTAACCACTGCAATCAACCAAAACTTTATCATAATAGATGTATTTAAAATAATAGTAATTCTCGAAATTATGTCTAAATGTTCCATAAGCTTTTAGCCGCAATGAACACTTGTTGTCAAATCAAATTTAGCTATTTATTTTTGACTTCACTACCTTAATTATTCTAAATGATTGTGCATTCTGGAAGTTTGTAATTTCTTAATTTTCAGCTTAACGAAAATTTGATGTGAAACGAAAGTCACACTCCATTTCTATTAGCTAATTGCTGTCGTTAAATACGATATTTATTCTTCATTATTTCTAGTAGTTCAAATAATCCTTTTTGTGCATCTTCTGTTGCACAATTCATTTGAATAATAAATGCTTTTTTTCTAGTTTTATCAATTTGAGTGTAGCAAAAAAAAGTACCATCTGAACCTGCGTGTTCTGATATTTCGATGTTGTCCTCTTTTACGTTTCCCCAACCAATCGAGTATTCACTTTTGCCATAATGCAAATATTCATAAGTTTTAGATTTCAAGAAATTGTCAGTTCCTTCTAATCCAATGAGGTTTAGTTGCACAAATTTCGCGTAATCTCTCAATTGCATGCTTAAATCTCCTGCTGGTTCGGCTAAACTTAAATCATATTTTGTTTCTGGCGAAACTGACTTTAAAGTATCATTTTCAATCCAATGTCCCCAAGGTTGATTTATTTTAAAACGATTTGGCCAACCTAACTTATAATTTAGTTTTAACTTTTCTTTTAAAACTAAGTTTACTAATTCCTCCCAAGTTGTTCTACTAACTTTTTCAATCATTAGTGTTGCAATACTATAACCTGCATTAGAATAATTATAAGCAGTATCATTAATTTCAACAGCTTGACTCTTCAAAAGATATCTACAAAATTGTCTTCTTTTTTCTGATTTAGTACCTCTAAATTTCGGAAGCTTTAGATACTCATCTCCACTTGTAAATGGTTGTATTCTTGCTCGATGAGATAATAAATCTTCTAAAGTTATATCATAAAAAGCTTTATTGCTTTCATTTTTCCATTGCGGGAACAAGTCGAAAAATTTAGTTTCCCACTTAATTTTATTTTCCTCCACTAAGTAAGCACATATAAATCCTGTAATTGCTTTCGTGTTTGAACCCAAATGAAAATAATCATTTATGTTGGCCGCATCTTCTTTAGCGCGAGACTCTATTTTATGAAATCCAAGAGTTTGCATTTCATTTATGGTATCAACTGAAATAATAGCAAATGCAATTTCTGGAATTTCATATTTCACGCTTAAACTGTCGGCAATTTTACTCAAATTTTGACTGTAAGCGCCAAAGGTGCAAAGAATAAAAAATGTCAAATAAATTTTTCTCATTTAATTTTTGGATAAATAAATAATTGATGTAATACAATAATTCCACTAAACTCCAACTAGCTCAAAATGGCTTTTAGTAATGCTTTTTTATATTATCAGTTTGTAAGTAATAATAATTAAAAATGGTAAACTATTATTTAATGCGTGGAAAAAAAAAGAATAAAAAATATTATATTTTCGGGTAATATAACAGAAAAATAAACCAGCAATTATTTTTTCTGTTATGCCTATTAAATTTATAAATTTAAAATCATGAAAGTTTAGTAAGTGCATAAGACCAAAAATAATTGAAGAAATCCAGATTAAATATTTTAAATTTTCATTAATAAAAAGCAAAAGTTTTTCATACAGGTGATTTTGAAAGTAGATAAAACATGTTAAGATTGTCAATACGATTATCGATGAGTTTCGATAAATGTCGACTTTGATAGATGTTGCTAATAAAATTATTACAGCGAGGACACTAAATATAAAAATCTTTATATTCTTAAATCTCAAAAATCCTCGAAAACTAAATTCTTCAATCAACGGAATTAAAATTAGATATGGAAAAATTTTTTCAATGTTAAATAGTGTTAAATCACTTTCTTCAATAAATGGTTCATTAGTATAAAAAGATTTGAGAAATAAAACCAAGAAATTTAAAACTGTAAGAAAAATAAAAATTATAAAATCTTTTCTAAAATTTCTATTGCTCTTTTTGCAAGGATTATTTATAAATTTTAAAAAATCATTTTTTGTTATGCATTCAAAAAGATTCGTCATTCGATAAAGGCAGTTATTATTAAAATTATTGCTTAAGTGCCGCGCTAAAATCAATTTGTGATTAATCAGCATTACCTTTAGGATTTCTACTATACGACTTAAAAACTATAATTCCATTAGATTCGCAAATGGCGCAAGGCTTGTGTTAGCACTTGGCGTTGTGTCGACCGTAGTTATTTGTCGTCCTGCTGTCAAAATTGCTCTTCGTTTTGACCACCAATATTATGTTTCATTTTCTTTCCCATACTGCTCGTCAGATAGCCAGTAACAATTTCTTCTTTCTTTTTTCCTTCGGATAAATAGTCAATGTTTATTGAACAGTCACCAGTTATATCAATCCAAACCGCTTCACTTTCTCCACTTTCTAATTTGTCAATATGTTCACCGCCACAACCAACGATATTTATGTTTGTCAATGTTGTTTGTGTCGAGTTTGTGAAAGTAATTCTCATGGTGTTGAGCAAAATTATAACTACCCAACAGTAAAAAAGCATTACAGGAATATTAAGCAACATAAGTCCGCTAGC
>TARA_R110002033_G_scaffold162485_2_pt1 | contig 10618 bp, 10 predicted proteins | sample TARA_R110002033 | Tara Oceans TARA_R110002033 (sample SAMEA4397051) | marine metagenome | biome: Polar Biome; feature: [SRF] surface water layer (ENVO:00010504); material: water (ENVO:00002006), including particulate matter (ENVO:01000060) such as... | depth 5 m
GCAGGGCTAAATCATGGCAAAAATACCACTACTACGCGGTGACAAGGTAGATAAGAATACAGATTACCGCGATGCGCTACCTGTTAACTATTACGCTGTCATTCGAGAAATGGATGGTGATAACGGATATTTATTAAATTTCTACGGATTAACATCTTTCGCACAAGGGCAAGGGATGAGTCGTGGATCTATATGGGTGTCAAGAGAGGGGTTAGAGGGTCATTACAGGGTTAGCGGTACGTCATTAATTAAGATTGAAGATGATGGTAGCGTATCAAATCTCGGAACTATTTCAGGCACTGGTCAAGCATCACTAACGTATTCATTAAATAATCTTGCGATAGTTGCTGATAAAAAACTTTATTACTACAATGCTACCGATGGATTAAGGCAGATAACAAGTAATGTAGAAAACATCATAGATATTGTATGGGCTGATTTTCGTTTTGTTGCTACTGATGGTGAGTATTTATTTCAATCATCTTCATTGGATGAGGAGGTTTACGAGCCACTAGCATTTACTGGCTCAGATTTTCAGCCAGATAGATTAGTCGGGGTTGGGCTTAATGAGGATAACGAGATTATAGCGTTTAATGCCTTTTCTACTGAATACTTTTTTAACGCTGGCACTGATAATTTCTCATATACACGAATTCCATCCAAAGCAGTTAAGACAGGTATTATCGGTACGCATTGCAAGGTTGAATATAAAGATAAGTGGTTCACGCTATCTCGCAGCCCTAAGACGCAACCGCAATTCAATATCATTCAATCTGGTAGCGGCGAAAGCATAACAACAAGAGAAATAGAAAAGGTTTTATCACAATATACTGATAAGCAATTATCAACAGTAACGGTTGATGTTTTTGTTAAAGATTCAGTAGTGTGGTTTATTGCTCACTTATCTGATTTAACTTTAGCGTTTAATTATACGCTAGCAATAAAGCTTGGTATTGATTACGCATGGTCAATATTAAAATCAGACGTGCTAGGCGAACTAACTTTTAGAGGCAAGGATTTTGTTTATGATCCTCGCTTTAAATATTGGATTGGCGGTGATAAACGAGATGATAAAATTGGCTTTCTTGATGATTCTGTTTGCACACAATACGGTGAAATAGTCGAAGGTATTATTTATACGCCTGTTATTGGTATGGAGACACTATCAATAGATAAAATAGAGCTAGAAACAATACCAGGAATTGCACCTGATAATGATGCAACCGTTTTCATTTCTCGCTCTGATGACTTGCGTGTTGATGGAAGTGAGTGGACAGCAATTTATGGTGATAACCTAAACTATAATCAGCGATTCATAATTAGACGCATGGGCTATGTAAGAGATAGAGTTAGTTTTAGGCTTCGTACTGCATCACGAGCTAGAATGTCATTTTCTAGCATGGATATAGAGGCTTCATAATATGGCAGACCCTAGACGCACAGTAACAAGGCGCGCTCTTTTAAGTTATAGTCACTTAAAAGAGTTAACTAAATGGCCGGATCTTTTAATAAAAGACTATCAAGGGATAATTGAAGATTTTAATTATGTTGCTGATGAAGAGGATCTATTAGAGCAACGCATTGATGTAAACGCTGCGGATATAGCGGAACTACAAGATACTAAATACCCGAACTTACTCGCGCAGGTCCAATGGATGCAGCGACAGATTGACGGGCTACCAGAATTCACAATCGACACTAGTGGATTTTTAACAGACACAAGTTTCATCACAGTAGATAAGGCGATCGCATAATGGCGCAAGAAAATATAATCATAGGAAGTAAAGACGCTAAAGGTGGAGATACTCTATTTGATGCGTTCACAAAAATACAGTCTAACTTCACTGAGCTTTATAATGACAACCTGAATAGCGCAATAACAGTGAACCAGTCTAATTTAGCTGAAACTTTAGGTGGCGCAATAGATAGCACAAAGGTTTATCTGATTGATGGTATTGTTGATTTCACTGGTACAGGACTATCAATAAATGTACCAATTGGCGGTGTAAGTATTTCAGGCTCTTTTGCTGATATTTGCAAGTTAATATGCAGTGACCCTGGGTATAGCATGTTTGTATCGGCAGGTTGCGGGAATATATCAGTTGTTGGCTTGTCTATTAATGTAACCGGTACAGGATCACAAGTTTATAGCTGTACGGACATCGATGGAACAAATGCGGTAGAAGTTATCGACGTTAATTACAATGATTGTAGCTCATTAGGAGAGTTAACAGGCTTTAGGCAATATCTTGAATCAAATACCGGCAGGTTTGGTGGCACGCCTCAAGTGACATTTTCTGGCGCTTGGTCTGGTGGTGCGTTTATAAACACCTCATTAGCTCGGGGCTTGGTTGATGGGGCTTACTCTTTATATAAAGCAGGTACAGCATTCACCATGCAATCAAGGTTTAGAACTAACCAAAATATTGATTTACCCGCTAGCGCTTCATTTATCGACTTTGCACCAGTTAACTTCCCTAACACATCAACCATTCAGTTAAATGAGTGTATATTGACGCGTAACGGTGTTAGTGATGCAACAGATACTAATATTTCACCAAATATCGATGCTTCAAACCTATCTTGCCAGTGGGATAATAACAACGGCATACAAAACACTTTTGTTGGTGGTGAATTAGTTTTAACCACAGAGGCAACAACCACTATAGCAACGACAGGCGTATTTGTTGATGTGGCCGGCACATTCACAGCATCAGATTTACAGCATTTTGATTCACCTGCTCAAGGGCAATTAAGGCATTTAGGCTCAACCCCTAAAGAGTTCGTTATGCAGGGTGAGGCTGTCATCGAATCAACAGCAAACGATGAAGTAGATGTTAAGGTTGTTATATATCGCGCAGCTACCGCAACATTTGAGGACTCAAAAATAATTAGACGAGTAATTAATAATTTGCAAGGTGGTAGGGACGTAGCTTACTTCTCATTTTATGCAAACGTTGTTTTAAATGAAAATGATTACTTAAAACTTCAAGTGGCAAATGTTAGCTCAGCAGATGATATAATCGTTGAACTAGATTCGTCTTACCTAGTGAGTGCTCGCTAATGGCAACTATTCAACTAATAAACAATAAAACCATCACTGCAATTGATACGCCTGAAATACTTTACACCGCACCGGAAAATGAAAATGTAGTTATTGAGTCTTTTACGGCCGCTAACGTATCAGGAGTTAACGCAAGCTATAAAGCCTATGTTGTGTCGGCTGATGGTGATGATGTGCCTCAAATACCGTTTAAAATAATCGTGTGGGGAAATAATGATTTAGGTATAGGTATTGTGAATCAGGTTATACCTGCTAATGGTTACTTAAAGATGGAGTGCTCAGCACTTGAATCAATATATTTCACAGTTTCAGGACGCACTGTTAGTTAGTTTTATTGTGATATAATCAACGTAAATTTAAAAAAGGTTTTTATTATGGGTATATTCAGCTTTATCGAAAAAGGTCTGGGACTTAGGACAGGTGCAACTGCTGCCGCTAGAAATGCGAAAAAGTTAGGGGAGAATCAGCTAGCTGATGAGAAAGCATTTCTAGCTGAATTGCAAGGCTTGTACAATCCTTACATTCAAAGAGGTGAACAGGCTAGTTATGATTTAGATCAGTTTTATTCTGGCAATCAACAGCCAATTATTGATTCTGCCATGAATTCTCCATTTTATGCACAAAACATAAAAACAGGGGAGGATGCTATTGCCAGAAATCGACAGGCAACTGGTGGCTTTCGATCAGGTACAACACAAGAGAATTTAGCGCAAAATAGCCAAGGTGTATTGCAAGGGTTGGTACAGCAAATGCTGCAAGGTAAAGCAGGAATTGCGGACACTGGATTCTCAGCTGTTGGAAACTACGGTAATCAAGGCTCTAGTATGCTTAGTCAAATTGGCAGCACAGCTGGTGCGGTTGCCACTGGTGGTATGAACGAGGCAGCAAGAGTGGGACAGGTTCAGCAACAAGGGATGCAAGCAGGTGCTAATTTACTGATGGGTTTATTTAGTGATAGACGATTAAAAGAAAATATCAAGTTGCTAGGCGATAAAAATGGATTGCCTTGGTATTCGTGGGATTGGAATGAAAGGGCTGAGAATATCGGCTTAACTGGCTCTAGTACAGGGTATATTGCTGATGAAGTTGAGGTGGTAAGACCTGACTTGATAGGCGAGAGAAATGGTTATAAAACTGTAAATTACGAGGGTTTTTAGTATGGCTTTTAATGTGGATTACTCAGCGGCACTTAATCAAGCAGCTAGCGCAGGAAACGCGCTCTCCGGCCTTGGTCAGAAGTTAGGTGCTATACCTGCTCAAATGCAAGCAAAAGAAAAAGAACAGCAATTTAACGCACTGTTACAATCTGCCGTTGGTGGTGATAAAGCATCATTGGATCAGCTTTATTCCATCAATCCTGATATTGCAAAAAAGATAGAGGAAAGAGGTTTCAAGTTGGAGGATAGGCAGTTAGAGCAAAACGATAGATTTAAGTCTCAAAAATCTATCGATACAGCTGGTGTAGTTGAGAAAATGCACCTTGCGCCAAAGGAACAGCAAGAAGCGATGTTTAATGCTGCCGTCAATGATGATCGTTTTGATATCGATGAAGAAGATAGGCCGTACTTTATGGACCCTAATGCAAGAAAGGCCGTAATTACTCAGGTTAAGGGTAAGGATTACGCTGAAAGCTTCTTTGGTGGTGATCCTAAAGAGATGACGGCATACCAAGCTGAAATGATAAAGGGCGGTAATGCCGACAGGGAAGTAAGAAAGCTTGAAGTTGAAAATAAACGTATTGATAATGAGATTAAAAGAGAAACCAACCAAGCGAAGCTCGACGCATTAAAAGCAAAGACCGTTGCAAATAAAGATAAGCAGATTCAAATTAAGAAAGCTAGATCTGAAACAGCGCAGAGTGTGGTTGATTCTGGGGTTTCAACTCTTGACATAGTAAATCAAATAGAAACTCACCCAGGGTTTAGCTCTGCCATTGGTGCAAAAGGGGCATCTTCATTGTTCGGTGCTTTTGACGAGCCTATATCCGGCACTGACGCCGCCGGTGTTGCTGCGTTAATAGAAACACTAGAGGCGCAAAACTTCTTAACTGCTATCGGTCAATTTAAGTCTGCGGGTGGTGCTGGTGCCTTGTCTGATAACGAAGGCAAAAAACTAGGTGCCGCATTAACTAACTTAAAGAGATCTCAAAGCGAGAATGATTTTAGGAAATCACTAAGCGTTATTAAAGGGTTAGTTAAAAAACAAGTATCTAGAGCTAAAGGTCAAGTATCTAAAGAGTTTTCTCTTGAAGAGTCAACCAGTAACACTAATGAAGCAAGTGACAATATTGATCTTAGTAAGCTTTCACTTGAAGAATTAAAAGCTATGCGAGGTAAGCTTTAATGGTAAATTTATCAGATATTGATGCAGAAATTGCAAAGCGCGAACAGGCTTTGGCTATTGATGCAGAGATAGCGAGGAGAGAGGGCGTTAGCATCATCCAATCTGCAAACAATCCTGATGTGCCAGGTATGGAAGGGGAGGTTAATCATTCAGTAGCTAAACCTAAAGACTACTATTTTGGTGATGTTGCTCAAGGCGTTGGTGAGGCTGCATTGACTACAGTTACCGGAGCAACTGGCGGTGCTGCTGGATTATTCGCGGGATCATTAAGTGGTGCGCTAGGTGAATTAACAGGGCGACTGAAGCCAGGCGAAGGGTTAGAAGAAGCGCAAGCGTTAGCCGCTAAATTAACTTATGCGCCAAAAACCGAAGCAGGACAAGAGTTCGTTGGCGATATTGGTGAGGCGTTAGGTTCATTGCCTCCTGTGCTTGGTACGCCATCAGCAACAGGGTTGAAGGGTGTTTCGAGAGTAATACCAACAAGTAAAAGCGCAGAGGCGGCACAATTAAAGTCGTTTGTATCGCAAGGGTTTGAGCCTGAAAAATTCAAATGGAATAAATCATTTAGCGATGCCGAAAAAAGAACAGAGCTAAACCGCGCCTTATCATCTGGTGACAAAGAAAGTTTGTCAGCAATGATTGATGCAGACCCTGAGTTTTTCAAAGCATTAAATGAGTTAGACGTAAAAGAAAAGGGATTGCCATCAGCAGCAAGTAAAAATAGACAGTATCAAGAAACAGAGCAAGCACTTAAAAAAATACCGGGATCAGATTTATCTAAAAAAGAATTTAATCAGATAGCTGAGTTGCAGAATAAGTCGGATAAGTTAATTGAAAGCTTTGGCGGTACTACAGATAAATCAGAGTTATCTATGCGACTTGCTAACGATTCAGCAAAGGCTATAGATGACTTGAACTTAACTGCAGAAGCTGCTTACAAAGGAATAAAGGACAATATACCGAAGAAAACCGCATCTAAAATGGAAAATATAGGCTCTTATGTAAAACAAGAGCTTGATGATCTTGGCGGTGATGTATCTCAACTAAGCCCGCTAGAGAAAAGGCTTTTATCTATGTCTGAAAAAGGTGCAACTTACCATGCTTTGGATAAGATCCGAAAAGAAGTTGGCGCAACAATAGGAAAGAAAAGCGATAAGTATAAATCTGAAGATATTGGCGCATTGAAAAATATTTATAGCAAACTCACTGATGATCAAGAGGTTGTAGCAAATAGCTTGGGCATGAGTGATTCATGGGGTGCTGCAAAAGATTTAGTTAAGAAGCGAAAAGCACTAGAAGATGCTTCTATTAATATGTTTGGTAAAAACTTAAGTGATTCGTTCATGCCTAAAATGGGCTTGGCTATGAAAAAGTTAACAACAGGAGATTATAAAAAATTCTCTGAGTTGATTGATTCAGTACCAAAAAAGCAACGACAAGAAGTTATGGTTTCGGCTTTAAATGATGTTTTCACTATGGGTAGCAGAAAAGAAAAGCAACTCAATGTTGCAGGATACGCAGACTGGTATAATGGACTATCTAAAAATAAAGAATTAAAGCAAAAAGTTTATCAATACTTACCTGCCGGACTACCTAAGAAGCTTGAGGCACTAGGGAGGGTTACAAACGGTATACGGGATGCACAATCAGCCGCACCTATTGGTGGTCAAGTTATGGCTAGTTCTAGTGTATTTGATCAAGCAGTAAACGGAATAGCAAAAAGATTTTTAACTAAGTTACCAGGTGTTATCGGTGATATAGCTCAAGTCGGATTAGATAAAGGTAAGAGTAAAAACCTAGATGCTGCTTTAGCCGTTATTGGTGATCCTGATTTTATAGCTAACATAAACGCATTAGCAAAAGGGCAAGTAAAAAAAGCAGAGGCACTAGAAAGAAAGATAATGAACAAAAAAACATTTAAGCACTTTGCTTCTACGCTTTCACCAAAAGAGATGAAATCTCTGGCTGCTATAGGCTTAATTGAATGGATATCTAAATCAGACGAACAGGAGGACGATACCAGCGCCCCATAACAAATCGCGCAATGACTTTTGTTTATCACCTATTAACATGGCTACAGCAATAGTTAAAAACCCAAACATAATATTATCTCGTTAATTAAAATTTAAGTATAACCCAAAACAAAACAAAAGGTAGAAAAATGGCTATTTTAAACTTTCCAATACTGTACGCACCAGATCCATTAAAAGGCAGACCGCTTGGAGGTGGTCAAATTTACGTAGGTGAGCCAGATTTAGATCCTGAAATCCCAATCAATCAAAAGCAGTTAAATATCATACAAGAGGATGGGGAAATCGTTCCTGTACCACAACCCTTCACTTTAAGTTTTGGTGGCGTACCTACCTACAATGGGGAAACTGTACGCCTTGATGTTGATGGTAATTACTCATTTAAGTTACTAGATAAGAATGGCGCTCAAAAATACTATGTTGAAAATGTGCTATCTGGAAAGCCAGTTACAGAAGATGAGATAATTAACAACCTATCACTCCCTTATGTATTTGATACTGTGGCGGATATGGTGGCTAGCGTAATACCATTTCCAGAAGGAAAAAAACTATCAACAAAGGGGTATTTTTCCGTTAATGATGGTGGTCAATCTGATTATATAGTTTCAGCATCTCAGACTGTTGACAACAAGAGCGATCATGACTTATCAACTGGAAAGGTGGCGTTATTACAAGATGTAACTGGAAACCTAAGAAAGTACGGTGCTATTGGTGGTGGAAACGATGACACAGGTGCTTATGCTGCTTGGGTTGCCAATGTTAATAATGGGCTTACTAAAAGAGGTGTGTTTGTTGATGGTAGTCTTATCACTTCACCATTGACAGTTACTGAGTCCGTTCAGATAGTGTCTGAATCTGGTAAAGCTGATATTGAGTGTAACTTTGGTCAGTTCATTTTTAGCAACTCAGAAAGATTTGAACAGAGTTTAACTGCTGATGCAGGTGCTTTTTATGTTGATATTGCTGATGCTTCAAGTGTTGAGGTTGGTGATATTGCAGTTATCTCTTGTGACACACTGTGGCCCTATGATAATCGTGGTGTGTTGGTTTATGGTGAAACTGTTCTGATCACGAAGATAATCGGTAATCGAATTTTTGTTAGTAATAACCCTGGGTTTAGTACAGGTCTAGCTTTCGACGAACAATATACGACAACAGCAAATGCTAAAATAAAAGTTTACCCACGAAAAAATCTATCTGTTGATAGTGTTGTATTTACTAACTCTGACGGTGCTGAAACGTTCAGTGCATTTGCGGTAATTGGTTATTTCAACCCAGTGTTTACGGATTGTGGTGTTCATAATTTCTGGGAACTTGGTTGTGGTTTTGCTGACTGTTATCAACCAATTCTCATGGGTGGTGCATACAACAATAACTATCTTAATATAGGTACAGGCTACGGTTGTCAATTTAATGGTTGCGCTAATGCAATGGCAATCGGTGCGACATTCAATCATAACAGGCGTGGTGTTGATTACTCAGGTAACACCGTTTGTACTTATGGTGGTGTATTCAATTGTAACGCAGATGGTAACGGTGGTGCTTCTGGTTCAGCATTTGGCACACATGGTGGTGCGTATCGAGTTAAGTTTGACAGTAATGTTTTGGGTGATAACGAAAATGGTTTCATACACCGTGGCTTTCAGTGTTCTTATACTAATAACCAAGCTGGCAATTGTTCCATTGATTTTATATCTTATGTTGATGGTCAAGCTATAACTGTTACGGGTAATACTGTTGATAAATGTCAAAGGTTCGTAGCATTCAGACAAGAACAAATGAATCACAGAACAGATAGTGATTTTGATTCAATGGATTTTGAAATAGTTAAGAATAATTATGCTAAAGAAGTTTCTAAAAAAGCTATAGGTTTTGATATAGCAGCAACGCAAAAAGAGCTTTACGGATATGTTGTGTCTGCAAACGACTTTAAGATGGCAACGTCGGGTACATTCAGGTTTGCTATTGGTGGGTTAGAAGCCGCCAATGACATGTCAGCTTTCACCATTGATGTTGGTTGTAACTTATCTAAAAATGACATTAAAGGTAACACTAGGTTTAACGGATTAATAACAAACACATTCAATGTTAACGGATTGGCTAGGTTAAATGTTCAAGGTGTATCACCTGAAATGCTTGGTGTAATCACTATATTAACAAGGTCTGGTGGTGGAACAGCCACAAACATTACAATAAGTGGTGGTTCATTAGATGTTAATTCAGGAAGAATCAGAGGACACTTGGTTTTATCTTTTGATTTAGATATAGCGAGTAATGGTATTATTGTTGAAATCCCTTGGTTACTTAGACAAGATCCAGTTGCGGCAACAACTAACCCATTAGCTGTGCAAATAGCTAACGCTCAGATAATAGCTAACGCTCAAATAAGGGTTGACGGTGATTTATATTGTGGCGCTGATGCGACTGGTATTGATGGAACTTGGAATGCTGGCGCTAACACTATTTATATGCGCTTTGATACCATGGGTAACGATTACGGAAATAAACGTTATCAAGGGTAATAAAAAGCCCGGTTAACGGGCTAATAATTCTTTGATCTGCTTATTAAAACTGGCTCTTAACTCTTGAAGTTCTGAGCCAGTCCATTTTTTAGCTTGCTTTCATATTGCCACCTATCAAGATTCTCTCTATCAATCATTAAAGCGACAAAAAGTAAGTTGTCGCTTTAATGTCAAAACCAATTAACCAACTCATTCAAAACACGTTCATCATTAGTGCGATCGAATACGTGCTTTAATGCTGCATCAACTATTTTTTTATAAAACTCTCCGCGTTGCTCTGGTGTCATTTTATCGTATGCAATTGATAACGGCACTAGCTCGAATTTGTCACCGTCACGTGTCCATACCTGTTTATAGTAACCTGCAAATATAGTAAGCCTCTTTCTTACAAAATCAACGCTATATTCGTCTTTTGCTGCCTCTTCATCACCGTAATAATGCTTAGTGCAAAAAGCGAAAAACGCGAATATTTTACGATGCAGTTTACCGTTTTGCTTAGTATTCACCGACCATTCTAGCTCTTCGCCCGCGGGCACTTTAGAAAGCTTATTTTCGGCTAGCTCATCACACGGCAACAGTTTATTGTTATTTGTTTTAGCTAGCCAAACCTTCATGGCTTAACAACCACGCTATAACCCATAGAATTCATTTTAGCTCTA
>TARA_R110002033_G_scaffold46112_4_pt1 | contig 10610 bp, 10 predicted proteins | sample TARA_R110002033 | Tara Oceans TARA_R110002033 (sample SAMEA4397051) | marine metagenome | biome: Polar Biome; feature: [SRF] surface water layer (ENVO:00010504); material: water (ENVO:00002006), including particulate matter (ENVO:01000060) such as... | depth 5 m
TTGGTCTTCCTTTAAGAGGACAACGTACTAAGAATAACTCTCGTACTAGAAAAGGTAGAAGAAAAACGGTTGCTAACAAGAAGAAAGTAACTAAATAATAAATAGTCTTTGGTCTTTAGGCGTTGGAAAGAATCTGTTTGAAATTTAACGGTTTAGGATTCTAGCGACTTTAAACTAATACTAAAAACTAAAAGAAAACATGGCAAAGTCAAGTACTAAAAAACGTAAAGTAATTGTTGATGCAGTTGGAGAAGTTCATATTACAGCTTCTTTTAATAACATCATTATTTCTTTAACAAACAAAAAAGGTGACGTTATTTCTTGGTCATCAGCTGGTAAAATGGGTTTTAGAGGTTCTAAAAAGAACACACCATACGCTGCGCAATTAGCTGCAGAAGATGCTGCGGCAGTAGCTAAAGAAGCTGGTTTAAAGAAAGTAAAAGCATACGTTAAAGGTCCAGGTAATGGTAGAGAATCTGCTATAAGATCTATACACAATGCAGGTATCGAAGTTTCAGAAATTATTGATGTAACTCCAATGCCACATAACGGTTGTCGTCCTCCAAAAAGACGTAGAGTTTAATCTGAATAGTATTCAGTTTTCTAATTAAATTTAATTAGGAAAATTCTATAAAATTATATGTAAACTAATATCATTCATGAAAATGTATTGATATTAGTTTATTTTGCATAAATTTGCAAACTGAAAAATTAAAACAAGTATCAATCGAGAGGTTAACGGTTATAGAAGGATAAGATTAAGACCTTAATTCCATAATCACTCTCTAAACAAATTTAAAATGGCAAGATATACTGGTCCTAAAACTAAAATAGCTCGTAAATTCGGACAAGCTATCTTCGGAGACGATAAAGCCTTCGAAAAAAGAAACTATCCTCCAGGACAACACGGAAATAACCGTCGTCGTGGTAAAAAATCTGAATATGCTATCCAATTAATGGAGAAGCAAAAAGCTAAATATACTTATGGTATATTAGAAAAGCAATTCAGAAACATGTTTAAAAGAGCAACTTCTGCTAAAGGAATTACAGGTGAAGTATTACTTCAATTATGTGAATCTCGTTTAGACAATGTTGTATACAGAATGGGTATTGCTCCAACAAGAAGTGGTGCAAGACAATTGGTTTCTCACAGACATATTACAGTAAATGGTGAAAAGGTAAACATTCCTTCATACCAATTAAAAGCTGGTGATGTTGTAGGTGTAAGAGAAAAATCTAAATCTTTAGAAGCTATTCAAAACTCACTAGCTAACTCTAGTAATGTATTTGAATGGATTACTTGGAATACAGGTTCAATGGAAGGAACTTATGTTTCTGTTCCTGCTAGAATTCAAATTCCAGAACAAATCAACGAACAATTTATCGTTGAACTTTACTCTAAATAATAATTAATCATATTGGTATTTGGCCAAAGGATTTATTTGTGTTCTTCAAACTTATAAATCGCGCAACCAAGTAACAATTAAAACGAAGAATAATATGGCAATATTAAATTTTCAGAAACCAGATAAAGTAATCATGATTGATTCTACTGATTTCGAAGGTAAATTTGAATTTAGACCTTTAGAACCAGGATACGGATTAACTGTTGGTAATGCTTTAAGAAGAGTTTTATTATCTTCTTTAGAAGGTTTTGCAATTACTTCAATAAGAATAGAAGGTGTAGATCATGAGTTTTCTACAATTTCTGGAGTAGTTGAAGATGTAACTGAAATGATTTTGAACTTAAAGCAAGTTAACTTTAAGCGTCAAATCGATGAAATTGATAACGAAACTGTTACTATTTCTATATCTGGACAAAATCAGATTACAGCTGGTGATTTTCAGAAGTTTATTTCAGGTTTCCAAGTATTAAATACAGATTTAGTTATCTGTAACTTAGATCCTAAAGTAAACATCAATATGGAGTTAACTATTGAAAAAGGAAGAGGTTACGTACCTGCAGAAGAAAATAAGAAAGCTTCAGCACCAATCGGAACAATCTTTACAGATTCAATTTTTACACCTATAAAGAATGTAAAGTATGCTGTTGAAAACTTCCGTGTAGAACAAAAAACGGATTACGAAAAATTAGTTTTTGAAATTCAAACTGACGGATCAATCAACCCAAAAGATGCTTTAACTGAAGCAGCTAAAATATTAATTCACCACTTCATGTTATTCTCAGATGAGCGTATTACATTAGAAGCTGATGAAATTGCACAGACTGAAACTTATGATGAAGAATCACTTCACATGAGACAACTATTGAAAACTAAATTAGTTGATATGGATCTTTCTGTACGTGCTCTTAATTGTTTAAAAGCTGCAGAAGTAGATACTTTAGGTGACTTAGTATCATTCAATAAAAATGATTTAATGAAATTCAGAAACTTCGGTAAGAAGTCTTTAACAGAATTAGAAGAACTAGTAAACGTTAAAGGATTAAACTTCGGAATGGATTTAGGTAAATATAAATTAGATAAAGATTAATTAATCATATTTTGCTCCTCGATTAATGAGTTTAGTAGCAAGATGATAAAACAAATGTCATGAGACACGGAAAAAAATTCAACCACTTAGGAAGACAAACAGCACACAGAAAAGCAATGTTAGCTAATATGGCTTGTTCTTTAATAGAACACAAACGTATTAACACAACAGTAGCGAAAGCAAAAGCTTTAAAGCAGTTTGTTGAACCAATGATTACAAAATCTAAGACAGACACAACACATAACAGACGTATTGTGATGTCTAGACTTAGACAAAAAGAAGCAGTTACTGAATTATTTAGAGATGTAGCAGCAAAGATTGGTGATCGTCCAGGTGGATATACTCGTATCATTAAATTAGGAAACAGATTAGGTGATAACGCTGATATGGCAATGATAGAATTAGTTGATTACAACGAAATCTACAACGCTGATAAAGCACCTAAGAAAACAACTCGTAGAAGTAGAAGAGGAGGTAGCAAAGCTACTACAACTCCACCTGTGGATACTAAAACTTCAAACGAAGAAGAATAAATGTTAATAAGCATTAATAAATATAAAGGATAGACTGTTTCAGTTTATCCTTTTTTTTTGGATTTTTGCAAAAGTTAGATTAACGATTTGGGCGTTACCCAACAAGTTTTAAACAAAACTTATTCGGTCGCGCTTTCACTACTCGCTCTCTGCGAGGAGCTCAAACAAACCGTTCAATCACTAACGCATAAGAATAGGTCTTAAAACACCTTTTGGTAAACGAGTAATAACATCGATTTAATAGCAATAAACGATTCAACACAACGACAATGAAATACAAGCAAAGAAAAAAAGCCCTTATTCTTTTAGCAGACGGAACAATTTTTCATGGTAAGTCCATCGGAAAAGAAGGTTCTGCTTTTGGTGAAGTTTGTTTCAATACAGGTACAACAGGTTATCAAGAAATTTTTACAGATCCTTCTTATTATGGTCAACTTATGGTAACAACCAATGCACATATTGGAAATTACGGGACTAAAATGGAAGAAAGTGAATCTGAAGATGTTAAAATAGCAGGATTAATTTGTAAGAATTTTAGTTTTAACTACTCAAGACCAGCAGCTGATAGTTCTTTAGAAGAATTCTTCGAAAAGTATAATACTTTAGCCATTGCAGATGTTGATACAAGAGCTTTAGTGAGTTACATTAGAGATAATGGAGCAATGAATGCTGTAATTACAACAGAAGTTGATAATATTGAAGCTCTTAAAAAGCAATTGGCAGAATTACCTTCTATGAAAGGTTTAGAATTGGCTTCTAAAGTATCAACTAAAGAGCCTTATTTTGTTGGTAATGAAAATGCAACTTATAAGATTGCAGCTTTAGATATTGGTATAAAGAAAAATATTCTTAGAAACTTAGTGAGTAGAGATGCTTACGTTAAAGTATTTCCATACAATGCAAAGTTCGAAGATTTAGCATCATTCAATCCAGATGGTTATTTCTTATCTAATGGACCTGGTGATCCAGAACCTTTGGTTGACGCACAAGCTTTAGCAAAAAAAATAATAGCTCAGAATAAGCCATTGTTTGGCATCTGTTTAGGGCATCAAGTAATTGCGTTAGCAAATGGTATTTCAACTTATAAGATGCATAATGGTCATAGAGGTATAAATCACCCTGTAAAAAACTTAATTACAGGTAAAGGTGAAATTACATCTCAAAACCATGGATTTGCTGTTAATAGAGAGGAAACCGAAGCTAATGCTAATGTAGAAATAACGCATGTACATTTGAACGATAATACAGTTGCCGGAATAAGGATTAAAGATAAAAACTGTTTTTCAGTTCAATATCACCCAGAAGCTAGTCCTGGACCAAATGATTCTTTATATCTGTTTGATCAGTTTATAGAGAATATTAAAAATAAATAATAACAAAAACGCAATAAAACATCTCTTTTATTGCGTTTTTTTAGTTACGAAAACATTATAGTAAATATTAATGTGAAATATGATTTTTGTTATGTTTTACGCTGTATATTTTTGTAAATTTGATAAGAAATCAACATATAAAATAATATAAAAATGAGCATTATAATCAACGTACACGCGAGACAAATATTAGATTCTAGAGGAAATCCAACGGTAGAAGTTGATGTTACTACAGAAAATGGAATTATGGGAAGAGCAGCAGTGCCTTCTGGTGCTTCTACTGGAGAACATGAAGCGGTAGAATTAAGAGATGGAGGAGATTCTTACATGGGTAAAGGTGTTTTAAAGGCTGTAGAGAATGTAAACTCAACAATTGCTCAAGAGCTATTAGGTGTTTCTGTTTTTGAACAGAATGCGATAGATCAAATGATGATAGATTTAGATGGTACACCAAACAAATCTAAATTAGGCGCTAATGCAATATTGGGTGTTTCTTTAGCTGTTGCTAAAGCTGCAGCGAATGAATTAGGTATGCCATTATACAGATACGTTGGTGGTGTTTCTGCAAATACATTACCATTACCAATGATGAATATCATTAATGGTGGTTCTCATAGTGATGCTCCTATTGCGTTTCAAGAGTTTATGATTATGCCTGTAAAAGCAAAAAACTTTACGCAAGCAATGCAAATGGGAACTGAGATTTTCCATAATCTTAAAAAAGTATTACACGATAGAAATTTAAGTACTGCAGTAGGTGATGAAGGTGGTTTTGCACCAAACTTACCAGGAGGAACGGAAGATGCATTAGATACCATTAAAAATGCTGTTGAAAAAGCAGGTTATAAATTCGGAGAAGATATTATGATTGCTTTAGATTGTGCTGCAGCAGAATTTTACAAAGATGGTAAATATGATTATACACTTTTTGAAGGTGATAAAGGTGAAGTAAGAACAAGTAAAGAACAGGCTAAATATCTTGCAGAATTAGCTGCTAAATATCCTATTATCTCAATTGAGGATGGTATGGATGAAAACGATTGGGATGGTTGGAAAGATCTTACTGAACAAATTGGAGATAAAGTACAATTAGTAGGTGACGATTTATACGTAACTAACGTAGAACGTTTATCTCGTGGAATTGAAAACGGTATTGCAAATTCAATTTTAATTAAAGTAAACCAAATTGGTACTCTAACAGAAACTATTGCGGCTGTAAACATGGCTCATAACGCAGGTTATACGTCTGTTATGTCTCATAGATCTGGTGAAACGGAAGATAATACTATTGCAGATTTAGCTGTAGCGTTAAACTGTGGACAAATTAAAACAGGTTCTGCTTCGCGTAGTGATCGTATGGCTAAATACAATCAGTTATTACGTATAGAAGAAGAACTAGGAGATGTGGCTTATTTTCCAGGAGCAAATGCTTTTAAATTGAAATAAGCATTTCATTTTAATAATGATATTAAAGACCTACAAATTTGTTTTTGTAGGTCTTTTTTTATTTTAAGTGTTTTCCTTCTTTAGTAGAAGAACCATGATTGAAACTTATCTACATTTATTCCACAAATGAATCGAAAAATCAGACTATTCGTTAAACTTATTTCAAATGTTAAAACGATTATAAATCTCCTTTCGAAATCGTTTGATATTTCGTAAATTTACGACTCTAATAATATATAAAAATCCGAAAAGAAGATATGTCAGATAAAGCTACATTAGAAATTAATGGTGAAAAATACGATTTTCCAATAATTATAGGTACAGAAAATGAAGTCGCTATTGATGTTAAAAGTTTAAGAAGCGCAACAGGTGGAGCTATTACTTTAGATCCTGGTTATAAAAATACTGGTAGTTGTGAAAGTGCTATTACGTTTTTAGATGGTGAAAAAGGTATCTTAAGATATAGAGGCTATTCAATTGAAGAACTTGCTGAAAAAGCTGATTTTTTAGAAGTTGTATACTTATTAATATTTGGTGAATTACCAACTAAAGTTGAATTAGATAAATTTCATGCGGACATTAAAAGTCATTCAGTAGTTGATGATGACCTTAAGAAAATATTAGATGCTTTCCCTAAATCGGCACATCCAATGGGAGTGTTGTCTTCTTTAACTAGTGCACTTACGGCTTTTTATCCAACTTCAGTGGATGTGGCTTCAGAGGTGGCAATGTATAATTCTATTGTAACCATTTTAGGTAAATTCCCTGTAATTGTTGCTTGGACAATGCGTAAAAAACAAGGATTACCTTTAGAGTATGGAGATGACAAATTAGGTTATGTAGAGAATATTTTAAAAATGATGTTTAAGAGTCCAAATAGCGACTATGAACAGAATCCTATTCTTGTAAACGCATTAGATAAACTTTTAATCTTACATGCAGACCATGAGCAAAATTGTTCTACCTCTACAGTAAGAATTACTGGTTCTTCTCACGCTGGTCTTTTTGTTTCACTTGCATCAGGTATCTCTGCACTTTGGGGACCATTACATGGTGGAGCTAATCAGGCTGTATTAGAAATGTTAGAAGCAATAAAGGCAGATGGTGGTGATACTAAAAAGTACATGGCTAAAGCTAAAGATAAAAATGACCCTTTCCGATTAATGGGCTTTGGTCATAGAGTATATAAAAACTTCGATCCTAGAGCACTTATTATTAAAAAGGCAGCTGATGAAGTTTTAGCAGATTTAGGTATTGAAGATCCTATTTTAGATATCGCTAAAGGTTTGGCAAAAGAAGCTTTAGAAGATCCATATTTTGTAGAGAGAAAATTATATCCAAATGTAGATTTCTATTCTGGTATTATTTACAGAGCTATGGGAATACCTGTTGAGATGTTTACGGTAATGTTTGCATTAGGTCGTTTACCAGGTTGGATTGCACAATGGAAAGAAATGCGTATGCGTAAGGAACCAATTGGACGTCCTAGACAACTTTATATTGGTGAAACGTACAGACCATTTAAATCTATTGATAAAAGATAAATTATAATCATATATTTTTTTAAAGCTTCATATATTTATGAAGCTTTTATATTTTTACACATATGAAACTAAACATACAAAACGAAACGTCTCGTCTTAAAGCTGTTATTTTAGGTATAGCAGAAAGTATTGGTCCAGTACCATCCATTGAAGACGCTTACGACCCTAAATCAGTCCAGCATATAAAAGCTGGTACATATCCTAAAGAAAGTGATATGGTAAAGGAAATGGAAGCTGTTGCTGCTGTGTTTAAGAAGTATGGTGTAAAAGTCTATAGACCAAAAGTAATTAAGGATTATAATCAGATATTTTCTAGAGATATTGCCTTTGTGATTGAAGATAAATTAATAGAAGCGAATATTCTACCAGATCGCGAGCGTGAGTATGAGGCCATTCAACACGTATTAGATGAAATAGGAGAGGAGAATATCATTGTACTGCCAGAAGAATGCCACGTAGAAGGTGGAGACGTAATGCCTTGGAACGATTATATTTTTATTGGCACCTATTCTGGAGCTGATTATTCAGATTATATTACAGCCAGAACTAACATGGATGCAGTAATCGCGATCCAAGAATTGTTTCCTCACAAAACCGTAAAATCATTTGAACTTAAAAAGTCGAATACAGACCCTAAAGAGAATGCATTGCATTTAGATTGTTGTTTTCAACCTATAGGAAAAGACAAAGCGATACTTCATAAAAATGGTTTTTTAGTTGAAAAGGAATATCAATGGTTGCTAGACTTCTTTGGGAAAGACAATGTATTTGAAATTACAAAAGAAGAAATGTATAATATGAATAGTAATGTGTTTTCTATTTCTGAAGATGTTATTATCTCAGAAAAGAACTTTACAAGATTAAATACTTGGTTACGAGAAAATGGCTTTATAGTTGAAGAAGTACCTTATGCTGAGATTGCTAAGCAAGAAGGTTTGTTACGCTGTTCTACAATGCCTTTGATAAGAGAGTAGAGTTTGTTAACTATTCAATCGTTTAACTAGTTTTTAACTGATTTAAGTTTAAGAATGTATGGTTTTATAGCTGTATTAATCATAATATATCTTATAGTTTTGTGTCATAAACAATATTTAAATTTGAAACGAAATTTATTTTAGATACACGTGAACACATTTTGTAGTAAATATTATTATAGCTTTTTTCGCCCTTATTTGCTTGTATAATAAATTATTTTATCTAGTTTTAAGATTCCTTTAATTTAGAAAAAATACAACATTTTATGAAGTCTATTTTACTATTATTTTTATTCGCTACAACATCAATTTATTCACAAATTAATTTTCAAAAAGGCTACTTTATTAACAAAGAGAATCAAAAAGTTAATTGTCTAATAGAAAATAAAGACTGGATTAAAACTCCGGAAATTTTTCGTTATAAATTAACAGATAATGATAAGGTACTCACGGCGGTTTTAAAAGACCAACAAGAATTAAGAATTTTTAATACGGATTTGTTTTATGTTAAAGTTAAATTAAATCAAGATTTAAAGGATAAGAATGGTGATATCATAAAAGTCAAAGGTGATTTTGTTTTTTTTAAAGTATTGCTAAAAGGAGAAGGCTCTCTTTTTGAATACGGTAATGACGATACTTATTTTTTTTATAAACTTAAAAATGATGAATTAAAATTTTTACCTATACCAGTAAAAAAATCTAAAACGAAAGATATTATAGAATCTAAAAAATTCAGAAGTGAACTTTTTAAAAATTTAAAGTGTGATAATTTTTCCGTAAATACTTTTAGGGAATTGAATTATATGAGATATGATTTAACGAAACTTTTTATGGATTATAATAGTTGTATTGATAGTGATTCTGAAGATTATTATAGCAAAAGGACAAGAACAATATTTAGTTTAAAGTTAACAGCAGGACTTAATTTTCATCCTTCTCTTTCCAATAATTATAATTATAGTTATGATTTCTCGCATTCAGGTGGAGGAGTAGGTTTTGTTTTAGATGACGGTTCTGTAGACTTTGATTCTCAAACTAATTTTGCATTTGGTGGAGAGTTAGAGGTTCTTTTGCCCATAAACAAAAATAAATGGAGTGTATTTATTTCACCTAATTACCAATCAATATCAGACTTATCTGGATCGAAAACAATCAATCAATATGGTGTTAGTTATGATTATAAAATAGACATATCATCTATCTCTATTATTGAATTACCTTTTGGTATTAGGTACTACATGAATCTAAGGGAAAGTTTACAGATTTTTACGCATTTAGCTGTTGCTACTAATATTATTGTTTCTTCAGAGTATTCTCAAGAATTAGAAGAGCCTGGTCCTACCTTTCCTACAGAATTAGAGGATGACAATAATAAGAATTATAATATTTTCTTTGGAGCAGGTGTAAACTTCAACAAATTTATAGTAGGATTAAATTATTATTTTGTAAAAAACGTACGAGGAGATAAAACACTTAATATTAATTCCAATGGAGCCATTTCTATATATAGCTCATTTGTTATTTTTTAATTTAAGTTTTATTTTTACGGTTAGTTTACTTCCTATACAAAAAATAATTATTCACAAGATCAATATATTCTTGTTTAGCTTCATCTTCACTAATGTCTTTTATCTGAAATAAAGCATTAGTTTTAAAAGCATTAATAATTGGTTTACGACTGCTTGGACGTGTGTAATTGTTGGTCGCTTTCTTGTAGTAAGCATAAAGACGCAATAAAAAGTCGGCAGGAAAAGGTTCTGTATGATCGTTTACACGATCTACGGCAGTGTTAAATTCTATGTCTAATTCTTTAATAACCATCTTTAGAAATTACTTCATTTCCGCAATCACACATTCTCCTCCACGAACTTTTTGGTTAAGCTCTACTTTGATGTCTGCATCTAAAGGTAAGAATAAATCTACTCGAGAGCCAAATTTTATAAAACCTGAATCAGCACCTTGTTTTACGTTGGTACCTACTTTAGCATAGTTAACAATACGTTTTGCTAATGCACCTGCAATTTGACGGTATAGAATCTTTCCAAAGCTTTCGTTTTCAACAACAACTGTTGTGCGCTCGTTTTCTTCACTAGCTTTAGGATGCCAAGCTACTAAGAATTTACCTGGATGATACTTGCTAAAAGTTACATTACCTGCAATAGGGTAACGTGTAACATGAACGTTAATAGGAGACATAAAAACAGACACTTGTATACGTCTATCTTTAAAAACTTCATTCTCTTCAAC
>TARA_R110002033_G_scaffold34284_7_pt1 | contig 10596 bp, 4 predicted proteins | sample TARA_R110002033 | Tara Oceans TARA_R110002033 (sample SAMEA4397051) | marine metagenome | biome: Polar Biome; feature: [SRF] surface water layer (ENVO:00010504); material: water (ENVO:00002006), including particulate matter (ENVO:01000060) such as... | depth 5 m
ACGGTAGGGGTCGTTGCCGACAATCAATTTACTCTCTGTAAGGGCGCACAGCAGGGTCAATTGGGATGCCCTCAAGTCAACCTCTCCGACCTTTTGATCTCCCAGAACGATGTGTTGAAGACGGTCTGACGGCGGCATTCGCTCGGCACCTTGGGTTTTCCGTTTGGCATAGAACCGGCCATGACACCGCCAGTCAAACCCGTCCTGATCTCCGTTAAGGAAGTGGCGGCGAAGGCCTTCAAAGGCAAATCCACTGACGCCGTGCCTTAGCAAAAATCGATTATGCCCCTCGATTTCTGCGCTCATCTCGAGGACCTTGGGGTCCGTGGGGTCTGCCAGCATCAAGCGGCCTTTGGTTCGGCTATAGCTTGGCCCCACCGCCTTGGCCCTCAAGGTCACCGCAGGTTGCTTGCTGAGGGTTCTAGGCCCCTTGAATACCCTACGCTTCCAGTGCTCCTTCCAGTCCCCATCAGGACCCAAGGCCTCGGCAATGGCCCCAAGAGCCCTTTTAGACAGCCTAAAGCGCGATACCCAGCCACTGCTGCTGATCGTCACCGGAGCGCCGGTGTATTGGTTTTCAAAGTTGTGGAACTGTCGAGTACCCTTGTGATGTTCCAACAGTCCGTTAGCTATCAGGGCATTTTTGACGGTGTCGAATATTAGGCGACCAAAGCCCCTGCCCTTTGGGAAATCAGCCTGCGCCATGCCGTGAGACCCGCAAAGACCTTTCCTACTCAGCTTGATGAGGTCGGCGAGCAATGCGCCGAGAACCATCTGGTACTTGTTGACACTCGAAGGCCTGACCTGCTGCCCCTCAGGAAGACCAGTGAGGATGAAGTTGTTGGTCCAATCAGCAACCAGCCGCCGCGCCGCATCTGACTTCGCTTCACACACGAGAAACATTAGCCCTGCGCTAGATAAATCTTTTGGTGTAAACATCGCTGACACTTAATCGCCGTCCGTTATCAATGTGTTTACTGCGGCAAACTTTAGTGAGAAAAACGCATCCGACGGGAACCTTCGGGGTCCTAAGCTGCCTCGACGACCTCTACGGCACCTCATGATCCTGCAGGCTTCTCAATGGACCCGTGCGATCACACTGAGGTCGCTCCGAACCAGCTCGACCCCTGCGGTACCTCGTGGTCCTGCCGGGACAGCGAGAGCGATCCTCACGATCCCAAATGTCCCTCTGCGATCATCAATCCCAAGGAAATCGCTGGAGCCAAGAAGCCAGCCATCTGGCAGGTAATGCCCCGCTGGGTCATCCTGCTGGCCGGTCGTGTCATGTCAGTCGGAGCGGCCAAATATGGCCCCTTCAACTATCGGGACAGCAATGTCTCTGCAATGACCTACGTGGACGCAATCGAGCGTCACATGCAGCTCTGGCAGGACGGTGAAGACGATGACGATGAAACAGGCGTCAGTCACCTCGCCCATATCATTGCTGGCTGCGCGATCCTGCTGGACGCTCAGGCCAATGGTACGCTTGGGGATGACCGCCAGAAGACCGGCATGGCCCGTAAGACCCTCGACTGCCTCGCCCTGCTGAACGCCCGTCTCGCTCGCATCCTCCGCTCCGGCGATTGGAAAAACGAGAAGCGTTATTCGGTCCTGTGGGAGCACCCAACACCTGCAAGAGAAAGGCGACGCATGTGTACGACTATAGGCTGGACCGGTCACCACAGCTGTTGACTGTCCGCATTTTCGCATCCGAAAATGGCCTGGTAGAATACAGATATATTCGAAAGGAGAAATAGCAGTTCCAGATAACGAATATGTCTTGCGAAGCTAGTTCCGTTAAGCACTTTAGTCCTTTCAAAATCTCGATTGAGGCTGCATAGCGCCGATTGATAATCTCTGTTTTCTAAAGTGCTTAATCAGGTGAGGTGCGTGAAGGGGCTTCGATTTCAAACTAGTGGTCCGACTTTTCCTTTTGAGCTGATTACTGCCCAAGAGGATGGTGGCGTGGTATTTTTGTGCGGCGCTGGCGTCTCGATGGGGCCACCTATTTGGCTACCTAGTTTTGGCCAGTTGGTACGGAATATCTATGAAGATTTGGGCGAAGACTGGAAAAATCATCCGGGCGAAGCCGAGGGGATGGAGTGTCCACCTGAGTTCATTGCCCCAGACCGCACCCTCAATGCTCTATTTCGGCGACTCAAGGGACAAAAGCCGAGGATAAATGCTGCCCTGATCAAAGCGCTAAGCACCAACTATCAGGGAACAGCCTTTCATCATCACCTCTTACAGCTCTCAAGAGGCACTGATGGAGATGTACGATTAGTAACGACCAATTTCGATATGCTTTTCGAAAAGTCGTGGCAAAAATATGAAGGGGACAGCCCACTACCAAGTCATGCGGCAGCTGGAATGCCCGGCCCGGGTGCACCCGAATGGAGAGGGGTCTTCCACCTGCATGGGCGGCTGGCCGACAAGGCTTTTCGAGACTTGGGTGCCACTTCGCTTGTATTGACAAGCGCAGAATTTGGAGACGCTTATCTACGAACCGGATGGGCGTCTCGATACCTTTACGACCTTCTACGCCATACCAATGTCGTAATTGTGGGATATTCACTCAACGATCCGCCATTGCGATATTTAATCGATGCATTGGATGCCGACCGGGATAGGTTCGACTTCAAGAACCTGTATGCCATTGCTCCGATCCGGGATGGCGATGCAGCATCGACCAGGGCAGTGTGGGAGGCAAGGGGCACAATCCCGCTATTGTACGATCCGGTGCATCCGAAAAGCGGAAAGGAAGACCACAAGATATTACGCGACAGCATTCAATCCTGGTCCATTTATGCATCTGACCCTACTGCGTGGGCTAAGCGCCATCTCGCCAAACACTTTCGACGCAAGTTTGACGACATTAACGAACAGGACTGGTCTGAAATTACCTGGATATTAGGCCGCCAAGATAGCGGACGAGTTTTGCAGGAGGCAAATCCAACTAGCCGGTGGCTCCCGAAACTCATGGCTCGTGGATTGAACTTGCGCAGCAAACTGGAGTTCGGGCCGTGGATTAGTGAGCGCTTGGACGACCGAGATATGATGGACGCAATTCTGGAAAATCAGGGTGCGTTAACGCCGCAAGCATGTCGGCAAATCCAGCAGAGAATTCTCTTAGATCCAACAGAGCTGTCTCCGACTCGCAGAGCATTTTGGTTCGGCTTGATCGATTCAGTGCCGATGGATCAGCACGGTTTGGGCGACAAGAGCTACAGAGCGAGAAGACTTCTTGACGGAGAAACTAACCACGGGTTCTTCACTCGCCAAGCCATTTCGGATTGGTTCCGCCCCCGCCTAAACTTAAAGAAGCAATATCCAACTGGTAACAGAAAGGGTGCGAAGCTTCGGGATCTTGCACGGTTAGAGTTTGAAGCAGAAGCCGAACAACATGACGTTAAAACGGTTATTGCAAAGTGGCCTTCACCCCTTGATGCGCATCTGGCAGAGCAACTCTCTTCCGAGTTAAATAGCGGCTTGGCAGAGCGTGAAGAACTTAATCCTCGAGCACTTCCCTCAGTTTTTGACCTGCCATCAATCGCAGACCATCCACAGAATGCCCACCGCCATGGCTTTGCACCGTTGGTGCAACTGCTCGTTGGGCTTGTTGAACGGATGGCATCGGATTCGTCGAAAATTGTTCGCCAATTGGCCGAAAAATGGAAGCGTTCAGCTTTCACCTTGGAGCGGCGGCTGTAGCTCCATTGCCTACGTCAATCCTGCTTTGCGGCTAGCGAAGCAGTAAAGGAACTTCTGGAACTCGACGACGACATTTTTTGGAATGTCGAATACGAACGCGAAATAATGCAACTCACCATCTCAATTTGGCCCGACATTTCATCGGCGGACCGGAAGAGTTTGGAGCAGCGATTTGCCGAAGGCCCGAATGATGAAGCGTGATCCGCAACGAAGCGATTGGCTGGCCTACAAGCGGCTGAATCGGCTAAGGGGTGCTGGTTTAGCGCTTTCATCAGTCGCCAATAATCGATTGGCCGAACTGCAGGAAAAATACCCTAGATGGAGTCTTGATGGTTCGGAGCGGGATGAATTTGCAATTTGGTCACAAACGAGCGCTGGGAGCGATCCCGATACGACAGATTTCTCCGGCTTGGACATCGAGAAAATTCTGCCCGCGATACGAGAAAGCAGCGCGAAGGCACGCTTTGACCAAGGAGATACTTGGCGCGCCTATACCAAGGCTGAACCTGACCAGGCGTTTGCAGCGATCGTTGCAAGTTTCCGCCAAGGGAACGTTCAAGAAGTAGATGAATGGCGCCAGCTTTTTTGGACGCTCCGTGAGGTAAAGGATAACGGACCACTGCAATCCGAAGTGGCCAACTGGCTCATTGATTCCGATGTCGGTTATCTATGCCAAGCCCTGGAAGCCGTCGCGAATTGGCTACAAGGAACCAGCGGAGAACTTGTCTCTCTAGATGGTAATGCGAAACGCGTTCTTCTGATTTGGGATAAGGTCGCGGCTCAGATTCCATCGGCGAGAGAAAACCCAATCGAATACCACAATGACCTAATGGGCGCTGTATTGAACAGTGCAGCGGGGGTATTGCCGGACTTGCTTATCGAGCAAATATCCAGAAAGGGAGCGTCCAAGAAGGAGCTCGCTACATTCAGAAAGAAGCTTGCTGAAGCCATTACTTGGCCCGGAGAACATGGTGTGGTGGCACAAGCAAGCTTGTTGCAGCGCCTGCCTTACCTCGAGACGAAATTCCCGACCTGGGTGCGTCGCGAACTGGCGCCCTGCCTCAATATTCGCGACAACTATTGGCTGGAAAGGTGGAATGCTCGTTTCTACCATCAAAATCCTGGCTCGCGGGAGCTATTCGCTCGCACAAAGCAGGCATTCCTAGAGACTTTCGAGTTTACGTCTGAGATTGCCAATCATGAATTCCAGACACTGATTCTGCTTAATGCTTCGCTGACGGCCATAGCCGATAAGGAGTGGCCGCTGTCACCATCAGAGGCGAAGCAGGCATTGTTGCGAGGAGGAGAAAGCTCACTTGCGGACGTTTGCTGGATTCTGAGACATCGGAATACGAAGTCAGAGGCTTCCGCCCATTGGCGAGAAGTAGTTTGGCCTGTTTTAAAGTTTGCTTGGCCTTTGGATGAAGCAGCTCGAAGCAAGCGTGTGACAAATGGTCTACTTCAACTTATTTTCGAAAGTGGAAGTGAATTTGGGGTGGCTGCAAATGAGCTACGGAATTTTCTTACGGCGGATTGGGGGGGGCAGTCTTGGGGCATTGATGATCTCTTAGAAGGTGAGACTCTAGAAAATGCGCTAAAATTTCCAGCCGCGCTTTTGGATATTCTGATAATCATCGTCGACAGAGAAAATCCGTCAACTCGATTGAATCTTGTACTGGACAAGATTGCTGCTGCCGAAAGTGGATTGGCGCACAAGTCTTCGTTCAAAAGACTGAGGGGGTTCGCTAGGAAAGCGGCATCCTGATGGCAAACCAAGAAGTATACACGCCACCGCAACGTCGGATTTTGGGCCCAAAATCGGACGTTGGAGCCGATTAACATGAATGTCCACTATTGGGACGCTAGCCGACCAGTAGTTTTTTCCATCTAATCAATTCGAATGACCGAAACGGAGTGGTCAGCGGACGGAATCCTATCGTGCGAGTTGCAACGGGTACCATTCGAGTCATACCTTCATGTCACGGGCCTCCGGTCTGACCTTACCAGTCGTCTCAAGTAGCATGCGAACAGAATAAAACCCGATGAACATCTCGCGCTCGATCCGCGCGAACTGCACATCGTTTGTGGTTTCCATACCCATGCATCTGCGGATGGTCCACGCTCCAGACAGAAGCGGCTATTTCCAATGGTACCTTTCTGTGATCATTCAAATTTGTTAGCATGAGAGCTTCTCGCGAAAAATTAATTAACGTACTCTTCAGGAATTTGGGCTCAAACATTGAAAGGCCCGATTCTGGCGCTTCAGCCAACAAAGCAAATGTGTGATTACCTTTTATATAGATGGCTGCGCTCCTGTGGCGTCCAGAATCCAATGCAGCCGCAGGTTGTTGTGGCAAAACCGAGGAACAGATCTCGGGTAATACTTGCAGATCACGCATGCCATGGTGTTAGGTAGATAATCTGCCAATGATTCGACAGTGTTAATGGTGATTTGTCGGGATCATCGGTGATCCGGAGGCCGTGCGATGAACCCATCTGTGAAGAAATCATCACCACTCATTCGACACCCAGACGCACATCAGTCGTTTGCCGAAATGTCAAAGGAACGCTTCGAGCATTTCGCGGCGGCGATGCACGAGGCGCAAAGTGAGATACAGTTCGCAAATCTTTATGCTCCCGACGGTCAGAAGCAATTCGGTGTCGATCATCTTGCGCATCGAAAGGATGGCAAGATCGAAGCTGGGCAGGCGAAACGTTACAACCGCGTCACTGAGGGTAATGTTCGCACTTGGGTTAATGATTTCCTGAAGCATTGGGAAACCCATTGGAAAAGCAAGAACATCGTAGTGTTTCGCTTTTTCTTTGCATGTGCGGTGAAGAACCGGAAGGCCAACGATGAACTCATCGTCCAACGAAAAGAGTTCGCCAAGATGGGCATCCAACTCGAATGGTGGGACGCCAACGATATTTTTCGCAAGTTGCCGGAAGCTCCACAAGTCGTTCGACTATATCTTGGTCAGGAAGACTACAATCGGATTTTTGGACCGCCCACAGGGCCATTAGCATCACTGGCGGCGCAAATGGATAGCGGTAGTCCCAACGCCTTTGCTATGAGCGCTATCGGCAGGACCTTCCATGAAGGTTCTTCGCAACAACTTGAGAGTGTTCGGCTTCTGGTCAAACGCGGCAAGCGGACCGAAGCCAAGATGCAGCTTGATTCAAAACTACGCCAGCCCGACGTTGTCGAAGCGCTAATACCTGAGGATCGTGCGGCGCATTGGCGCCTTTTAGCGTCGTTAAAGATATCAGATGGCGAGTATTCAGATGCCAAAGCTCACCTCGATGCGGCTGACGCAGCCAGCACACAAGCTGGGACCTCGGAGCGATTGCGAATGGTTCTGGCTATGGAAAGCGAGAGTCCTGAGGCCGCGCTGGCACGACACAATGTAGGCGAAGATCCAGAACTTGCCGATGTAGAAGCAGTGGCGCATTTGCGCATGGGGCGCCCAGATCTGGCGCTTGCTGCGCTCGAAGCGCACGAACCAAGTGCAGAACGCCAAGCCGAATTTGAGCGTTTATCGTCACTCTCTCTGTTGTTGATGAATCGTCGCAAAGAGGCGCTGATGAAAGCACTGGCGGCAACGGAAAGTGAGCCAGAAAGCAGGGCGTGCCAGTATATCGCCGCAATTTGCTACTTCCATATGGCCCTGTCAGACACCGTGCCACCAATGGCAGAAAGTTGGCCGCAGCCTTTTGAGCTTCCTCTGGTCCAGACCACAGACACCGCTGAAGAGGCGCTTACCATCGCGGGCAGTATATTCGCTGAACTCGCAAAAAATCCTGCGGATTTTCCGGATGCCGACATGCATTGCTGGCAGTTGGCGGCGCACTGCCTCACATCTGGCAAGCGAGAAGCCGCGCAGACGCTTGTTGACGAGCTCGCTCATTCGGGAAAGCTGACGACCGGCGTCATAGCCTGGTCGATGGCATCGGCTCTTTCGATTGATAAGGCGGAAGCGATGCAGCAGCTCAAGCAAGTGATTGAGCGCCACCCTGATGACCTAACAGCGAAACTTGTTCTGGTCGCGTTGATACACAATCGCAAAAAGGTGAACGAGGCCAAAACAGTCTTCGAGAGCTCCCGAGAAAGTTTGCTGGAGGCGGGTGCGCACGGCAGCGTCGCTTACTGGGACACAATGTTTGGGATCCATCAGAACCCCGGTGTTTCGAAACAGGCTGAACAATCGACGGCAGCACGTTTCCGCTTGATCGTTGCCAAACGCATTAACAAAAAAAGCCTTGAGAACTTGATTACGCTACTTGGCGATCTGATTGCCGAAAATAAGGAGGCCGCGCTCATTCTAGCGTCGACCCAGATCCTCCACGAGCATAGGATGGACCGGCAGGCAAGCGTCGCATGCGAATACCTCGTCGACACCATTGCGACAGGAGAAGCGATCGGTCTGGCCGCGACCGTTCTAGCGCGGGCGGGAATGATAAAAGAGGCATTGAAAGCTCTTTCCAACAAGAAGGCTTTCCGCGGTGGGCAATTGCCGTTTGATCTCATGAGATTGGAAGCTGATTGTTTGGCACTGAGCGGGGATATCGTCCTAGCCAATAAGCGAAGCACAGAACTTGCAAGCGCAACACTTGATCCTAATGACGTTTTGAGAGCAATACGCACGAGTATCACTGTCGGAGATATTCGCGCTGCGCAGGACCTACACCTCCAGTATCAGGACTTGCTCCCAGCTGCGAGCAGAGAGCAACTTTTGCTCGCCAAGGCCTTGTCACGAAGTGACCCGGCATACGCCGCAAACATTACCCGCAAAATTGCGGATGATGTTCCTTCTGAATTGGTGCCGGAAATATTCGAACTGGCCCACAAATTGGGCGTCGCCGACAAGACGGATGGATTGCTCAAGCAATTGATGGCGAGCGCTCGAGATGGCGGTAGTGTAGTCCAGTTTGATGATGTCGATGAAGTCACTGCATGGATGAACAAGCGCAAACGTCAAGCCGATCATATCAACGAAGATTATGCTCTGGGCAAGATTCCAATTCACGCCCTCGCTGCGATTGAACAAGCGCCTCTAGTGAGGCGGGGGCTAAATTCGCTCTTTGATGACACGCCGATAAAGCGAAAGCAGCCTGTCTTTACGCGGTATGGCCGTCGCTACTCTGAATTTAATGCCCTCGAAAAGTTGTCCGGGCTCGTTATCGCAGCTGATCCGTCCGCCCTTCTTTCGGCCGAAGCGCTCGGGATCCTAGATAAGGTCGTTGATGCAGCGGATAGTTTCTTTGTGTCTCCCAATACTGTTCCAGCGCTCCTAGATATGACTGAGAGGATAACCACGATTAGTTCAGACCGTATAGCTGCGGCTCGTGAGGTTCTCCGTTCTATCATCGAAGGCCCAGTAGCGATTCATTCGCATGGCGGGGAGCTGGTATCGATTGAATTCAACGCTGACGACCATGACGATGGGGTATCCTTTGAGGCGTTCGCAAGCTCTGTTCTGGCTGACTTGCCTGATCACGAGTCCGTGGCTGCTATGAAGCAGCTTGGGCTAGACGAATTGTGCGCTCCCTTTGAATACAAGGCTCCAGGCTATTCTTGCCGGTTCTGGATAGCGGTAAAACTCGCCGAAGCAGGGGTCTGGCAAGCTGCAACGCAAAAATTCAAACTTCATGTCCGCGCGTCGGATGTAAGCGAGCTTGAGGACAATCTCTCTCGCGAGATTGCTGAAAGCAAGTCAGCAGAACTAATAGATCGCCTTATTCCAAAGGTTCGTCGCGGTCTCCAATCGCGCACATGGAAAACTACATCGAGAGATCCACGGGAAGCCGTAACGCTCGAACATGCTTGTTTAATTGATGTCTTGCACGCCTCGACTGAGAAAAGCTCAATCAGTTGGGTCGATGATCGCTTCATCACATCTGTTGTGCATCCTCAGATGCGAGTGTGCTCAACGATCGAGATTACAGAAATGCTGACAGCCGAAGGGCACCTCGAAGCAAGCGAGGAACGGGAAATCCGCCAACGCCTGCGCCATAGTGGATGGCTTTTCGTGCCGTTCAATGGACAGGATTTGGTGGCGCCCTTGCAGGGCGCGACCGAACTTGATCGGTTAGCTGAAGGCGCAGCCTTAGCCAACATCCGGCGCACCGCAGCTTTCCAATTCTCCCATCGCCAGCGGATACAATGGCCCAACCCTGAACAAGTCGAGGCCGGCATGCACGGCGAGGTGCCTTTCATACTTGACTTGGGTCATGCAACGTCGGCTGCTTTGGTCGCGATTTGGAGTGATCAAAGTTTTGATGATGATGCGGCCTGTGCGCATTCGGCTTGGGTCATTGAACAGTTTGACTTCTCGCTTTTCCCAATGGCGGTTCTCGGGCCAGATGATCCTCGCTCTGATCATACGCTGGGCACTACACTTGCAGCGCTGATGTTGGTAGCGCTGCAAATACTCTGCAAATCCGAAACCGAGGCGAGGCAGATGGCCTATTGCCAATGGTTTTGGACGGCTGTCATGCGCGACATTATCAGAACTCGTCCTGAAGCGCTTAGTCATACGCTTGATTTCATGGCTCACCATTTGGTAGATACTATGTTAACCCGCGATGCACCGGAGGTTGAAGAGTCGGTTTGGCGCGGCTTTGTGAGCAGGGGCTTCAATGCTCTTCCCGACCTCTTGCGGTCTGAACTTCTCGAACGCGAGGAAGTGCGCAAAGCATTTGGGCTTCCCAATACCCCTGAACTGACTGTGGGCGGCACACGATTCAACGAACATATATTCTGGGACGCGGTGCTGAATTGTTCCGCCAATGAGCTGTCTATCGATGACGCTGAGGGGATGACCTGGAAAATGCGCTACGAGACTACGGTGCACGGCGAAACGATAGTTCTGACAGATGGAGAAC
>TARA_R110002033_G_scaffold36268_5_pt1 | contig 10567 bp, 10 predicted proteins | sample TARA_R110002033 | Tara Oceans TARA_R110002033 (sample SAMEA4397051) | marine metagenome | biome: Polar Biome; feature: [SRF] surface water layer (ENVO:00010504); material: water (ENVO:00002006), including particulate matter (ENVO:01000060) such as... | depth 5 m
TGTCCCCCCTTGTCAACGCCGGGCTTGGACTTGCCCTGCTTTTTACAGCAACGGCGTGTTCAAAACAAGACAAACAGGCCGAAACCACGCCTGAAACCCCTGTCATTGCTGCAGGGACGCAGCTACCGGCCGTCTGGGCCACACGCCCTCTGGAGGGTCAGGTTTCATCCATCGCCCTCTCGGGCGGTCTGCGGGGCATCCTGGCTGTCGCCTATGAGAAAGGTGGCCTGCAATTTTACGATATGGAGGCTGAAAAGCTTGGTGAAAAAGCCAATTTCCGCCTCTCCGCACTGGGTAGCGGCGAGTCTGCTGTCATTGATGACCGTTCGATCACCGTTTTTCCGGGAATCACCCGCGAGGGCGAGCTCAAGGGCTATATCTATGGCGAAGGCCTGATTGCCCCGGCGCAGATCGACCTGCCCGTCACGAGCGACCATGCGGTTGTCGGCGTCTGCTCCGGCCCTGCACCGGGAACCGGCCTGATGCGCCTTGCCTTCTGGACCGACGTGAACAGCAGCGTACTCCAGAATGGAATCATCAAGACAGATGAGGGCGATCTTCGCTGGGTGCCTGGCGAATCGACCTTTACGGACTTCCCGATCAAATCCTGCGCCTTCACGAGCGACACGCTGGTTGCCTCGCCCCGCGCTTCCGATGCCGCCTCTCTGGTGCGCGGCCCGCTGGATGCGCTCGTATCGCTCGAAAACGGCAAGCTCGGCATTTCGACCGACATGGGGATGACCAATGCCGAAATCGACGTGAAAGATGGTATCACCGTCATGGCGCCCGATACGCCGAATGCGATGGCCGCGATGGGTACGATGATGTCAGGGGGCTATCCGGGCGGACTGATCGTGATCGCCGGCGAAACGAAGCCCGGCGAATATCACGCTGTGTTCGTGGACCCGAGCCCGCTGACCCTGGAGACCAACTAGGCAGGTCGACGTGTCAGCCAGACGAGCCGAACCGCCGCCAGTGTAACAATCACACCGATGGCCTGGTGCAGCAGCGCCAGGTCCATCGGGGCGGCGTTCATGAGCGTGAGAATGCCCCAGCAGGCCTGAAGGCTGACCAGCGCCGCAAGGCCTGCGAAGGCGCCCTTGAGCGGCGTTGATCGGAAGGCCCATGCGGCCCCCAGCGATAGGGCCCAGATCGTATAGGCGAGCATGCGGTGGTTGAACTGGGTCGTGGCCCGGCCTTCGAACAGGCTGCGCAGGCCAAGCCCCTCCCCGAGATAGCCCTGAGGCACGAACTCGCCCGCCATCAGCGGCCAGTCATTATAGGTGCGTCCGGCGTCAAGGCCGGCAACCAGGGCGCCTGCCGCCATTTGCAGGAAGATGAGGCCAAGCAGGGCAACGGCAATCGTGTGAATTGCCGGCGAGACCACGGGGCGCGCCTTGCCGCCAAGGTCCAGCCACAGCCAGCCTGTGTAGGCAATTATCAGCAAAGCCAGCATGAAGTGCGTAGCAAGGCGATACGGCGCGACGTCCACACGGGTCGTCTCGCCGATACCGCTGGACACCATCCACCAGCCAATGGCGCCCTGAAGGCCGCCGAGCAGGATGAGGATCACGAACTTCGTCGCGAGGCCGCGTGTCAGCCAGCCCCGAATCGCAAAAATGGCCAGACCACCCATGGCCACGAGGCCGATCATGCGACCGAACAGACGATGGCTCCATTCCCACCAGAATATCTGCTGGAAATCGCCCAGCGACATGCCGGAATTCTGCAGTTTGTACTCGGCGGTCTGCTGATATTTGGCGAACAGGCTGGCCCAGGACGCATCGCTCAGCGGCGGCAGGGCGCCCTTGATCGGGTCCCATTCGGTGATCGACAGGCCGCTATCGGTCAGGCGCGTGGCGCCGCCGATCAGGATCATGGCGTAGACGAGCAGGCCGACGAGCACGAGCCAGTTGCGCATCCAGCGCGTCGCCTGCGGGGATTTGCCTGTATGGGACATGCGGCCTAAATGGCCTATTCACGCGGCACGGCAAGAGGCAACCGTGTCGCAGAGCCCTCCCCCGCCCAATGAAAGCCTGCCAGACCATGCGCAAACCGATCGCCAGCCTGATCCTTCTCGCCTTCATCATCGCGTGGATCGTGATCGTGGGCACCCTGTCCGGCATGATCGGCACCTGGCCGCGCTGGGCGCAACTGGTCTTCTATATCGTGGCCGGATTTGGCTGGATCATTCCGCTGAAACCGCTGTTCGCATGGATGAACAGCGGGCCACAGGAAGAGACTGACGACTAGTCCTCTTCGCCGTGCTTGCGGGCGGCTTCGCGCAGCCGTGCGAAAATTTCGGCAGGATCCTCAGGCACCGACACTTCGTCGGGCGACGGGTAATCGTCGTCCTCCTCTTCCTCGACTTCAGGTTCGGTCTCTGTTTCGACCTGGAGAACGGGCGCCTCTTCCTGCTCTTCCGCTGTCATGCCGTCAAACAGGTCCGGATCGCCTTGCGATTTCAGACGGCCGAGGACGGTTTCGCCACCAATGAGCGTCTGGCCCGGCCAGATCAGCACACCTGTATTGCCCGGCACGTATATATCACACCAGCCGCCGAGACGGCGCGTTCCAAAGGGGCGGCCGAGGCGGACGATATCGCCAGCTTCAGTGCTGAGTTCGATGCGTGGGCCGAAGCCGCCTGAGGCGAGCCGCACGCCGACCTGCTGGCCACGGCTTTCAAAAGTGAGATAGGCGCGCGTCAGGCCGTCATCTTCCGGGCGCGTGGCTAGCGGCACGCCGTTTTCGCCAGCTTCGAGGATCAGCGATTCAAGACTTCCCGCGATGGGCGTGTAGACCTTGTTCGTTGCGGATGGCGCCGATGAGACGCGAATGCGCATTGTGGCAGATTCGGTGAGGCGCAGTTCTGAGGGCGCCTCAACACGCTCGACCGACACAACGACACCGTCGCATGGCGAGACGATCCCATTGGCCAGATCAGGCGGTGTCCGGTGCGACCAGCGCGCGGCCATGAGCGCGAGGATGACCCCAGCAAAACCGATCCAGAAAAGCGGCGACCAGATCAGGCCCAGCAAAAGCGCGACAAGCAGCGCGCCGAGCGCGGCGGCAACGCCTTCCCAGTCGAGGCCCACTGTCAGCCAAGGTGTGCTTCTGCGCTCAAGGTCTTCAGACATTCAAATGGGCCCCTTCCCCGGGCAATTCCTATTCGTCTACCAAAGCCAAATCGGCATTCTTGGCCTGACGTTCCCACATATCAGCATATTTGCCGTCTTTGGCCAGCAGGGTCGCGTGGTTGCCGCGCTCAATCACCCTGCCTGCTTCCAGTACGATGATCTCATCGGCAGACTTCACGGTAGAGAGGCGGTGGGCGACCATCAGCGTTGTACGACCGCTGGCGGCCTCTTCGAGGGCGTCCTGCACCGCTTCTTCCGTGGCACTATCCAGCGCAGACGTGGCTTCGTCGAGCACCAGAATGGCCGGGTCCGCGAGGATGACACGGGCGATGCCGACACGCTGCTTCTCACCGCCGGAGAGCTTCAGGCCACGTTCGCCGACGCGCGTGTTCCAGCCGTCCGGGAGGCTTTCGATGAAGTCGAGCAACTGGGCGCGGCGGGCAGCATCGCGAAGCTCCTCTTCGCTCGCATCCGGGCGGGCATAGCCAATATTGTAGCGGATCGTGTCGTTGAAGAGGACAACATCCTGCGGCACGAGGCCGAGCGCCTTGCGCAGGGATTCCTGCGTCAGCGTGCGAACATCCTTGCCGTCGACCAGAACGCGGCCGGAATCCACCTCATAGAAACGGAACAGCAGTTTCAGCAATGTGGACTTGCCAGCGCCCGATGTGCCGACGAAGGCGATCTTGCGGCCGGGAGCCAGGTGGAAACTGACATCGCTGACGCCGACAGCGCGACCCTCATGCGAGAAGCCTACATGTTCGAACGTCACTTCGCCTTTAGGCGCGGTCAGCGGCACAGCATCCGGCGCATCGGAAATGTCGGCCGTCATCGAGAGCAGGCCGAACAGTTTCTCAAGGTCCACCGCGCCCTGTTTGATCTCGCGCCAGGCCCAGCCGAGAATGTTCAGCGGCGCATAAAGCGAGAGCAGCATCAGCATGACGGCCGTCAGGTCGCCGATCTGCATCTTGCCGTCGATGACGTTCCATGCCGACAGGACCATGACGGCCAGAAGGCCGATATTCATTACCAGCGCCTGAACCGTGTTCAGGATGTACATGCTGCGCACGGTTTCGACGTACCGGTCGTTATAATTGCCCATGGCCGTGTCAAAGCGGCCTGTCTCGCGGCGCTCAGCAGCGAAGGATTTCACCGTTTCAAAATTTGTCAGGATATCGACGGCCATGGCGCGGAAATGCGTGTCGGCCTCGTTCATGCGCCGACGCTGGCGTACGCGCCATTCGGTGATGATGACCGTGGAGATCACATAGATGATGATCGTACTGATCGCGATCAGCGCGAGACGATAATCATACGCAACACCAAGCGCGATGGACGCGAGGACGAGACGGATGAAAGTCGGCCCGATATTGAAGGCGAGAAAGCGGATCAGGTAGTCGATGGCCCCTGCGCCGCGCTCGATGACGCGGTTGAGCGCGCCTGTGCGGCGCGTCTGGTGGAAGTTCAGCGACAGGAGCTGGGCATGTCCGAACGCGTCAACGCTGGCGACACGCTGGGCATCCTGGCTGACAGGGGCGAACAGAAAGTCACGCATTTGCGGCAGAGCGGCGGCAAGGAAGCGGACACCTATGCCGATCGTGAGCCACATGGCCGCCGCTGCGAAGGCTGGCGGCTCTCCGCTTTCGGGTGCCGCGCGGTTGATCGCGTGGCCAAGAACGAGGGGCGAGACGACCTCCAGCACGGAGGCGGCAAGCGTGACAATCACGGCGATGGCCATGATAGGGCGCCACTTGGCCAGCTCCGAGCGGCCGAGGAGTTTCAGGATTCGCAGTATTGATACGCCAATGCCGCCGTCGGCACTGTCGATCTTGTCATGATTGGCGGGGGTGTCTGTAGGAGGGCTCATTGGCGCCATATGGGGCGGAATCGGTTGAAGACAAAACGCCAAATACGCTCCACGAAAGCGCACAGACATTGGAACTGGCGCCCGGGCGCCTCAGTCGTTATCTCTGCGCGTCGAGAAAAGAGCCGGATTTGCCATGAAGAAGTTGAAATCAATCTGCGTCTATTGCGGCGCTTCGGATGCCGTAAGCCCCGGATATATAGCCTTGGCTGTTGAGCTTGGCCGGGAACTGGCCAAGCGCGATATCCGCCTGGTCTATGGCGGTGGCGGCGTGGGCCTGATGGGCGCATGCGCCCGCGCAGCCCATGAATCGGCGGGTGAAGTGCTGGGCATCATGCCCCGCTTCCTGCTGCAGAAAGAGCGCATCTTCGAAGATGTGGAACACCGCATCGTCGAGGACATGCACACGCGCAAGCAGATGATGTTCGACGAATCAGACGCGTTTATCGTGCTTCCCGGCGGCATCGGCACGCTGGAGGAAGCCGTCGAGATCCTCTCATGGGCGCGCCTTGGCCTCCACCAGAAGCCGATGGCTTTCCTCGACGAAGACGGCTTCTGGGAACCCTTCTTCGACCTGATGGAGAAGATCATCGATGGCGGGTTCACACCGGAAAGCTTCCGGTCGCTCCTGGTGCATTCCGACTCACCTCAGACGGCCATTGCCGCCCTTGATGACCGGATGATCGTGATCAACGACTAGCGTACGCCCTGGAAGCCAGCGACTTCCTCGGCCGGCTTCTTGTTCAGGTCCATGCCGAGCGACAACACGATCGCAGATGCGATGAAGATCGACGAATAGGTACCGATAAAGATACCCCAGATCAGCGCGAAGCTCATGCCGCGCAGGACAGGGCCGCCAAGGAAGAAGATTGCGAACAGAGCGAGCAGTGTTGTGCCGGAAGTCAGCAGCGTGCGTGACAGGGTGGAGTTCAGCGACTGGTCGATGACCTGACGGTCTGGCATCTTCTTGTACTTGCGGCGCTCTTCCCGAACCCGGTCAAACACAACAACCGTGTCGTTCATCGAGTAACCGATAATGGTCAGCAGGGCAGCGATAGTGGTCAGGTTGAACTCCAGCTGGAGCAGCGAGAACACGCCGAGCGTGATGATCACATCATGCGCCAGTGCCGCAACTGCGCCGACCGAGAACTGCCACTCGAACCGGAACCAGATATAGGCCAGCATCAGGGCCAGTGCGACCACGAGCGCCATGATGCCCGAGCGGAAGAGTTCGCCGGAGACTTTCGGGCCAACCGAATCGTCGCGCAGAAAATCCTCGTCCGTCAGGCCGAGCTTGTCCTTCAGCGTCCTGGCGACGATGTCGTTCGTCACCTGCTGGGCACGCTCTGCCTGTGCCGCAGGAGCCAGATTGGCAAACTCGTCGCCGAGCTGGGCAGGATCTGCTGCACCAAATTTGACGACCACAATGGGGCGCGCATCGGTGCCGACAGCCGTGTTCACTTCAGCATTGAAGGGCATGGCCGCACGCACAGACTCAACCGTGACGGTTTCGGTCTGCTGCAGCTCCATGACGGTGCCCCCGGCAAAGTCCACGCCGAGGTTCAAGCCCCGCGTCGCCAGGAAATAGATCGACGCCGTGATCATGATCACCGACAGGAGCGCGCCGCCCATGCGCAGGCTCATGAACTTGAGGTTCGTACTTTCAGGCCAGTATCTGAGTAGCATTGTCTCTCTCCTGTCCGCCTAAAGCGCGAATTTCTTGGGCTTGAAGCCCTTGAGATACATCACCGTGAACCAGCGCGTCAGCACGAAAGCCGTGAACACTGAGGTGACGATACCAATGGCCAGCGTGACCGCGAAACCTTTCACCGGGCCGGAGCCAAGAAGGTAAAGGATGGCTGCAGCGATGAAGGTCGTAATGTTGGCATCAAGGATGGTCGACAGGGCGCGCTCATAGCCCGCCTGCACAGCCGTCAGCGGCGAGCGACCTGCGCGCTGTTCTTCCCTGATGCGCTCGAAGACGAGCACGTTGGCATCCACGGCCATACCGATTGTGAGAATGATACCCGCGATACCCGGCAGGGTCAGCGTCGCCCCAAGGCCGGATAGCGCGCCGACAATCAGGATGATGTTGGCCGCCAGCGAGCCGACCGCGAAGATGCCCATCAGGCCGTAGGCCAGGATCATGAAGATCGCGACGAGGGCAAGACCGATCAGCGATGCCCGGATACCGGCGCGGATCGAGTCCTGCCCCAGCGTGGCGCTGACCGTGCGCTGATCGAGGAACTGGACCTTGGCCGGCATCTCACCGGCTTCAATAATGGCGGCGAGATCCTGCGCTTCTTCCAGCGTGAAGTCGCCGGTGATGCGCACACTGCCGCCCGGGATCGGTTCGTTGATGCGGGGCGCGGACATGATTGTGTCATCGAGAACAATGGCGAACAGCTTGCCGGAATTGTTGCGGGTGGTCTGGTAGAACTTCGCCGCGCCATTGCCATTCAGGCGGAAATTGATCTGCGGACGGTTGCCGTCATCATAACCCTGACTGGCCGTGGCGATATCAGCGCCTGTCACTTCAGGAATGTTGCGAACGAGGAGCGGGCCTGTCTGCGGGCCGCTCAGCAGGCGATAGCCCGGCTTCACAACGCCTTTTTCAGCCGCAGCAATCGCCGAAGGGCTGCTTTCGACCAGGTTGAACGTCATCTTGCCGTCCCGGCTGAGCAGGTTTTTCAAGCGGGTTGCATCCGGTTCGCCCGGCGCTTCGAGGATGATCCGGCTGTTGCCTTGGGGCGTAATCGAGATTTCGCTGACGCCTTCAGGGTCAACGCGGCGCCGCACGATGGTCATCGTCTTGGCCAAAGCATCTTTCATCAGCGCTTCTTCGGCCGTTGCCGGCACGGTGACCTTGATAAGCGCCGGGCCGGCAGGCTCAATCTCATAGGTCTTGGCGCCGCCGATGGCGCCTTCAACGCTACTGTTCAGTTTGCGAATGCGCGTGAGTGCCGCGTCCATCGGGAAATTGCCGTCGGCATCCGGACGGGTGAGTTCGATGTTCAGCGTCCGACCTTCGACCGTGGACAGGTGGCCGATCAGTGACTTGCCATCCTTGTTCCCGAGCGCGTTGCGCACATCAATGGCGAACACTTCCAGCCGGTTGGCGACCACTTCGTCGGCGTTGATCTCCATCATGAGATACACACCACCCTGAAGGTCGAGGCCGAGATTGACGCCCTGCTTGGGAACACCGGCCGGCGCGCCGGACATGTTCACAACGTTGGGAAGCGCCATCATGGTGCCCCACAGCATGATGCCGAGTATCAGGCAGATCTTCCAGGCTGGAAACTGAAGCATGGTCTAGTCCTTGAGACGGAATAACAGCCCGTAAGGGCGGCCTAGTCGTTGGCGGCAACGGGCTCGTTCTTGCCCTTCACATCGACAACCATGGCCTTGATCACGCGGACGCGGACGTTTTCAGCCAGTTCGAGCGAGACTTCCGTATCGCCAACCTTGATGACCTTGCCGATCAGACCGCCGGACGTGATCACCGTGTCCCCGCGCTTCACGGCTTCAATCATCAGCTTGTGCTTCTTCGCACGCTGTTGCTGAGGCCGGATCAGGAGGAAGTAGAAGATCAGGATCAGTGGCAGGAAGAACATGACCTGCGTGAGGACACCGGGACCTGTAGCGGGCGGTGCAGCCTGCGCGAGGGCCGGCAGGGACAGGCCCGCGAAAACAACGGTAGCCGCGGCGAATTTGTTCAGCATGATGGTCCAACTCCCTGTAACCCTTGTCCGCAATGGCGCCCACAGGCGCCCGCGAAAGTCATGCCCCTATAGCTGTGGCCGCAAGCCTTGGCAAACAAGCCCTGCAGGTCGCGCGAATCTGTCCTAGAGAGCCTGCGAGCGCCCTTCCGTCAGCGGCGCGAGCGGATGGGCGATGGCGAGCCGCTCCTGTGAGCCATCCGCCGCCATACGCAACAGGAGCTGGCCATCGACTGTATCAAAGGGCGCAATCAACACGCCGCCCTTGGCCAGCTGCTGCAACAGGACATCCGGCACTTCGTCCACAGCACCTGTCAGGAGAATCCGGTCGTATGGTCCACGTTCGGGCCAGCCAGCCAATCCATCGCCATGCCTGACGGCCACATTGCCAAGGTCGAGATCCAGCATCCGCATGCGTGCTGCGTCACAGAGGCGGCGGAAGCGATCCATTGCAAATACGTCAGCACCGAGCTGCGCCGCCAGAGCGGCTGTATAGCCGCTGCCCATCCCGATCAGCAGGATACGCGCTTCGCGCATCTGCCGAATCTGCAATGCCTGCAGCAACTGACCGGTCACAGCCGGACGCGGAATGATCTGGCCGCACGGAATCGGCAGGACACAATCCTCAAAAGCGAGCTTGTCGAGGCCGGGCGTATCCACAAAGGCACCCCGGTCGATCGTCTCCATGGCTTTCAGTACGCCGTCGTCGGTGATGCCCTCCTGGCGCAGGTGCAACACAAGGCGCGCGGCCCGGAAGGGATCTGCGATCAGCTCTGCCATGTCTCGCGCAGTTTCAGGAGATAGGCCTCATGCGTCAGGTCCACATGCAGGGGCGAGACGGAGACATAGCCATCATAAATGGCGCGCAGGTCGGTCCCGGCATCCGGCTTGGAGAGTTTGCCCTTGTACCCGATCCAGTAATAGTCATTGCCGCGCAGGTCTTCGCGGCGGTCCGTGTGGATGATGCTTTCATCCCGGAAGCCCTGACGGGTGATCTGGATGCCGGCCACGTCTTCCGGTTCGCGGTCGGGGAAGTTGACGTTCATCACGACATCTTTCGGCCAGGGCCGCTCCAGCAGCGGCTTCAGCGTCTTGGCGCCCCATGCCCGCGCCGTATCCCATGGCAGCGAGCCACGCTCGCGAAAGCTCTGCGCCTGGCTGAGCGCGATCGACGGAATGCCCATCTGCATGCCGAACATGGCGGCGGCAATCGTTCCGGAAAAGCTCGTATCCTCGGCAATGTTCTGGCCGCGATTGACGCCGGAGAGCACGAGGTCAGGCGCATCAGGCATCAGGTCCTGCGTCGCCAGCAGCACGCAGTCGGAGGGCGTGCCGGCAATCGCCCAGGCCTTGGCGCCGACCTTACGGACGCGCACAGGCTGGGTCAGCGAAATGGCCCGCCCCTTGCCGGACTGCTCCTCTTCCGGCGCGGCGATCCAGATATCGTCCGTGAGTTGCTTGGCGATATCCTCAAGCACGGACAGGCCGGGCGCATTGATACCGTCATCGTTGGTGAGGAGGATTCTCACGCGATCACCTCCAGCCCGCCCATATACGGCCGCAGCACGTCCGGCACGGTGATGGAGCCGTCTTCGTTCTGGTAGTTCTCGATCACGGCGACCAACGTGCGGCCGACGGCGAGGCCGGAGCCGTTGAGCGTGTGGACGAATTCGGGCTTGGCGCCGGCTTCCTTGCGGAAGCGCGCATCCATGCGGCGGGCCTGGAAATCGCCGCAGTATGAGCACGAGCTTATCTCGCGATAGGTGTTCTGGCTGGGGATCCAGACTTCGAGGTCATACGTCTTGCGGGCCCCTGCCCCCATGTCGCCGGTGCAGAGCAGCATG
>TARA_R110002033_G_scaffold26757_5_pt1 | contig 10564 bp, 9 predicted proteins | sample TARA_R110002033 | Tara Oceans TARA_R110002033 (sample SAMEA4397051) | marine metagenome | biome: Polar Biome; feature: [SRF] surface water layer (ENVO:00010504); material: water (ENVO:00002006), including particulate matter (ENVO:01000060) such as... | depth 5 m
CTCTATGCGACGCCGGGCAATCCCGGCATTGCCCAGCATGCGGAGCTGGTCACGCTCGACGTGACCGACCATGGCGAAGTGATCCTGTTCTGCGGCGAGAAGGACATCGATCTGGTTGTGGTCGGCCCGGAAGCGCCTTTGGTCGACGGACTGGCCGAGAGCCTGCGCATCGCCGAGATTTTCGTCTTCGGTCCCGACAAGGCAGCAGCCCAGCTGGAAGGCTCGAAGGGCTTTACCAAGGATCTGTGCGCCCGCGCCGATATCCCCACCGCCGGCTATGTCCGGGCGACCAGTGCCGCCGATGCGCTGGCCGCGCTCGACGATTTTGCCATTCCCGTGGTGATCAAGGCCGATGGCCTCGCCGCCGGCAAGGGCGTGATCATTGCCGAGACCCGGGGCGAAGCCGAGGCGGCGATCCGAGACATGTTCGACGGCAGCTTTGGCGAGGCCGGTGCCACCGTGGTGATCGAGGAATTTCTGACCGGCGAGGAAGCGAGCTTCTTCGCGATCACCGACGGCGAGAATGTCGTGCCCTTCGGCACCGCCCAGGATCACAAGCGCGTCGGCGACGGCGATGTCGGCCCCAATACCGGCGGCATGGGCGCCTATAGTCCTGCGCCGGTGCTGACCGATGCGCTGCAGCAGCGGGTGATGGACGAGATTATCCGCCCGACCGTCAAGACCATGGCCGCCGAGGGGATGCCCTATAGCGGGGTGCTGTTCGCCGGGCTGATGCTGACCGAGAGCGGGCCGCAGCTGATCGAATATAACGCCCGTTTCGGCGATCCCGAATGCCAGGTGCTGATGATGCGGCTCGAGGATGATCTCGCCAAGCTGATGATGCGCACCGCGCGCGGCGATCTCGCCCAGACCAGCGCCCCGGTCTTTGCCCCGGAAACCGCGCTGACCGTGGTGATGGCGGCGAAAGGCTATCCGGCGACCCCGGAAAAGGGCGGCCGGATCCGCAATCTGGCGCGGGCCGAGCGCGAGGGTGCGAAAATCTTCCATGCCGGCACCGCCGAAATCGACGGCGCTCTGGTCGCCAGCGGCGGGCGGGTGCTCAATGTCACCGCACTGGGGGCGAATGCGACCGAGGCGCAGGCGAAAGCTTATGCGGCAGTCGACCAGATCGAGTTCGAGAGCGGTTTCTGCCGCCGTGATATCGGCTGGCGCGAGGTGGCGCGGGAAGCGGGGGAATAGGTCACTCGGCCAGATTTTGCACGCCCAGCCGCTTGGCCGCCCATTTGATCGTTGGGCCCTGGATGATGCTGGACAGCAGCACCACGAAGAACACCACATTGAATATCGTGAAGGCGCCCGGCACCCCGGCGACCATCGGGAAGGTGGCGAGAACGATCGGAACGGCACCGCGCAGCCCCGCCCAGGACACGAACAGTTTTGACCGCCAGCCGAATTTGCGGAAGGGCGCCAGACAGATAAAGACGCTGAGCGGGCGAGCGACGAACATCAGGATCACCGTGATCGACAGGCCCGGAATGATCACCGGACCGAGGTTGGACGGCGTGACCAGCAGGCCGAGGGTGAAAAACATCACCACCTGCGACAGCCAGGCCATGCCATCCTGGAACTGGGAAACGGTTTCCCTTCCGGCATAGGTCCGGTTGCCGGCGACAATCCCCGCGATATAGCTGGCCAGAAAGCCGTTGCCGGCGAGCAGTTCCGCCAGACCGAAGGCAATCAGGGCAGCGGCAATCGAAATGACAAAGGCCAGTCCGCCCTGGCTGAACCCGCCGCGCTTCAGCAGTTCCGGCATGCCATAGCCGACGCCAACGCCGACGAGCGCGCCCATCGCCATCTGGATGACAAAATCGGGTGCCAGATCGAGCGGCGATGCGGTCGGACTGGCGATCAAATAGAGCACCGCCCCGACCAGAAAAATCGCCATCGGATCATTGGACCCGGACTCGGTTTCGATCAGCGCCGGGACATCGCCGTGCAGATCAAGCCCGGTCGACCGCAGTACCGCAAATACCGCTGCGGCATCGGTCGAGGCGATAACCGCTCCCAGCAAGGCTCCCTGCAGCGGCCCGAAACCGAGTATGAAAATCGCGGCAAGCGTGACGATAGCGGCGCTGATCAACACTCCCACGGTAGCAAGCAGCAGGGCCGGCGCCGCCATCCGGCGCACATCGCGCCAGTCGGTGCCCATGCCGCCGGAAAACAGGATGAACAGCAGGCAGGCGATGCCGATCCCCTGGGTCAGCGCGAAATTCTCGAAATAATATCCACCCGGCCCGTCAATACCGGCCAGCATGCCCAGCCCGAGAAATCCGATCAGCGCCGGAAACCCGAACCGGCTGGTCAGGGTTCCTGCCAATACGGTGGTCAGCAGAATGACGCCCAGGATGAGCAGGGTCAGTTCGGTGTTCAGGACCATTATAAATTCATATCCCGTCTTGGCGTTTCGTCCTCGGTCTCTAGATGCACTCGCGGCAAAATGTCGAGAGCGGTAACGGCTTGAGCAGCGTCGAAGCCGTCTTCCTTTTGCGAAGCGGCGGTGAACCGCAGCCGAACCGTTGATCGGAAAGGCGATGACAGGCAAACGGCTTTGCCAGCGACGCGCCCGGTGACCGGTGGAATGCCGCGGAGTGGCCGGGCGCGGAACCGCGGCGGTGTTTCAAAGTTCGTGAAAGTTCGGGCCAAGAAGCGGTATTGCGCGCTTGTGAGGAGCGGACCGAAATGGACTCACGCGAAGACGCGAAGTCGCCAAGGGATTGTGCAGGCATTCTGCCTTGGTGACTTTGGGTCCTGGTGTGAGTCCAGCCAGTTCCCGTTGTGCGGGATGCTTGACAATAAGCGCAGTTTATATTTTCTGTAATCTTTGCTGAGAAGCCTCGGATTTCCAACCTTTTCGAGCTATCGGTTCGGCACCGAGTGTGATCTTTCAATTGATGCCCCAAACCCGTTCGGCATCAAGAAGCGGATAGGTTTCAACATCTTAACTTCTTCAAATTGTCAAAGAGCCTGTCCTGCGGTTGTCGCGGGCGTGGCGGCGATGATATGCGATTGTGCCGGGTGTAGGACAGCGTTTTTTTGCCTTCTCCCTTGAGGGAGGAGAGGGAATTGGTGAACCTATTGCTAGAGCTCAAAACCAGTCCTTAGGTTAACAGATACAATTGCAGTGCATCATCAAGCCTTCGTACTCTTACGGCGACGTTGTTTTTTTGGAATGGTTTCAGTCATCTCCAAAGCCCGTTTGCCATTGACAATGTTGCGTTGAATGAAGTTTTCTAAAACCGCAAGTAGATCAGTAAGGTTTTCTTCGCGAGGCAACCATGTCTGATGGGTTGCAGCATTTCCAGCATCAATTAGCACCTGGAGCAAATCATGTTCCGATTCGCCAATCCATCCATCTTCAAGGAGCTTACCGAGTTTTTCACCAAATGTAATTGCTGGATCGATATCGAAAGCAGCAACACATCTATCGAGTGCAGTCCTGAGTCCGATAGCCGCCAAGGTATGGCAATTGTGTTCAAATGCAGTGTAAGTTTCGTTCAAGATTCGATATAGATTTGGGTCTAGGCTTCCATGATTGTCAAACCAATCGGGTTTTTGCCTCGACGGCGGCTTGGGCATTGTTTCTTTTCTTTCGATGATCTTTCCGTGACATTCGCCTTTACTGTCATAGTACTGGTCTATATCTTGGTCATCCCACGAGCTTTTCTCATAGAAAACCGTCTCGCAGCCTCGACACTCGTGTAGAGTATGAACGACCGAACCGTAAGCGCTGTTTCCGAAGTGATCGGAGTAATCCCAATCCTGCTTTCTGCGTCCATGAATCTCACAATTTTGTTCACGGTTGCATGTCGGACAATGTGCTTTTTCGATAGCATTCTCTGTGCTCATTATGTTTCTCTTTATCCGCAGATCCAACTTCGGTTCGCAGTGATACCTTCTCTATGTGTAGCGCAAATTAAATGATTGATCCATTACCTCTTGTTCTTCGATGAATTCCGACGACTCCAATTTAACCTAGCGTATTGGGTGAACTCCCATCGGCAATTTATAAGCTTATATACCTTCTTCCCAAAGAAACGCTGAGCCTATAGAGTATTTTTAGACGATGATTGTGAAAGGCAATTTTATGCGAATAAGATTAGTAGCTGTTCCTCCTGGGGGAGGTGAAGCAGATTACTCCTTGGACATGGAGTGCTCTGCCGTTCCACAAGCCGGTGACTATATCACCGTTATGCGAGAATATAAGAATGATCCTCCGAATGAAGATCACATTGGCACGGAAGATTTTATAGTTCGGCGAGTCCGCTGGGGCTTCACTTGGCCAGATAATGGCAAACACTATCACCAAGACGGAGCTCAACCCGTTGGTGAGATAGATGCCATAGTAGTTGAATGTGAAATGGCCATCGGAGCTTATTCGTCCAAAGCTCATAAACGGGGTTTGAGTGAAGACGCAAAAGAACACGAAGCTTCTTGTTAATAACAACGGATTTAGACAACAGTGTACTCATTTACACCGTCACCGTGATCGTCGCTGCACCCACCCCTAAGCCGCATCCTCATATCGAAAAGTCTTCACCTTGATCGACCCCGCCCGCTCCCGCATCAGGGCCGCATCATAGCGCGCTTGCATCCGGAGCAAAGTGTCCATCTTCACGCCAAAGGCTTTCTCCACCCGCAGCGCCATTTCCGGCGACAGGGAGGCCTTGCCGTTCAGCAAGGTTGACAGGGCCGGACGCCCCACGCCCAATGTCTTGGCCGCATCGGTCACGGTCAGATCATCGGGCAGGATCGCCTGCCGGATAAATTCGCCCGGATGGAGCGGTTTCATGCCTATTTTTATCGCCATGCTTCGCCTTTTCTTATCCTAATGATAATCTTCATAATCGACATCAAACAGTTCGTCTGCCGTCTCATCATGTTTGAAGGTAATCCGCCAATTGGGCGTCACCGACAGGCTGTAAGTCCCTGCCCGGTCGCCGCTGAGCAAATGCGGTTTGAACTTTTGCAAGCTATAGATTTCCTCAACATCTTCCATATCGATAAGGAAGGCCATGATTGCCCTGATCTTCGGAATATATTGCGGAGCCAAGCCCTTTGCATTGTCCTTTTCAACCAGGTTGCGCAGACCTTTGTGCCGGATATTCCGAATCTCCATTGTTGATATATAGCAAAATGATGCCTGTTGCGCAATAGACTACAAAGGGGCGAGTTTGGATCTCAAAAACCCCTGAAACAGAAAATCCAGCGCATCGACAATCACGGCTTGCCCAGCGACGCCGCCACAAGCTGCCAAGTCTGCACAACCCTCTCCCTTGAGGGAGAGGGGAAACCGTCACTTTGCAGGATCACTCGCCATCAAATCCGCCACCAGCAACGCTGTGCGTTGCGTCGCCTGCTGGAGGCTGTCGAGGTCCATATCCTCCTCGACGGTATGCGCGCCGGTGCCCGAGACGCCCAGTCCGTCCATGCTGGCGACATAGGGGGCGACGAAGCTGATGTCTGCCGCGCCGCGGCTTTCCGGAGGGGAGGCCTGAGCGGGTTCGAGGCCGAGACGCGCGTGCACCGCGTTGAGGCGGTCGAGCAGCGCTTCATTCGCCTTGGTCAATTCCATCGCGGGATATCGATCCTCGAAGGTGATCGTCGCCTTGGTCAGCGGCAGGTTGTCCTCGGCAATCCCGAGCATCAGCGTTTTTGCGGCGCGCAGCTGCGCGTCGTTCATGAAGCGCAGGCCTCCTGAAGCAATCGCGGTTTCGGCGATCACATTATCCTTGCCGCTGAGCGTGACCGCTCCGGCGCTGCCGACGGCGTCGATCGCCGAGCCTGCCGCGACCATGCCGGGATTGAAGGTCAATCCGAACGGTCCGCGTACCTCGCCGTAGAAGCGGTTCAATATGCGCGCCATTTCAAAAGCGGCACCGGCGCCACTGTCGTCGCTGAATATTCCCGAAGAGTGCGCGCGCTTTCCCGTTACCTCGAGTTTCCATTTCGAGAAGCCGCGTCGACCAACCACCGCCCATTCGGGGCTGCCCCCTTCAAAATTCAGCGCATAGTCAGCGGCTTTGCCAGCCGCGATCAAGTCCTTGCGGGCCTCGGCGAGCGGCGAACCGGTACTCTCCTCATCACCGGTGAAAAATATCGTCAGCTTGCCGCCCTTGATCGCGTCGGCATCAAGCAGGGCTCGCACGGCATAGATGACCACCGCATTGCCGCCCTTCATGTCAGAGACGCCCGGGCCCCGCAGCTTGTCGCCATCGCGCTCAAAGCGCTGGAACGGGCTGTCGGGTTCAAACACCGTGTCGAGATGGCCGATCAGCAAGAGGTCGGGGCCCTCGCCAAAATCCCGTTCTGCGATCAGATGAGCGCCGCGCGCCATCGATTCCGGCATGTCGATCCAGCGCACCGCAAAACCCATTTCCTCCAGTTCGCGCCGGTAGATTTCTCCGACCTTGCGGACTCCTTCGGCATTGAGCGACCCGGAATTCTGGTTGACCGTTGTTTCGAGCAATTGCAGCTGCTCCGCACCATTGGCGGCGACGGCGTCGAGAATGGGCTTGTCGCTTGCGCTGGCGCTCGTGATCGAGACCGTGATCGTGGCAAGCAGCAGGCAGGCGGACGTGGCGGCTTTCATTATTGCGAACATGGTGGAGGCCTTTTCTCTTTGGTCATGAATATTTATCGGCGGCCCAGTCGGGGACCAGCAGCGGTCCGGACGCGGCGACAGGTTGATTATGGGCAGCGATTGCCGCCGGATTGCCGGCCAGCAAATTGTCTTCCCGCGCCTGCGTGATCGCTGTGCTGTCCACCGTCACGACAGCCGCCTTGTATGCCGGAACCGGGCGTAGCGGTTGAGCAGGTCGTTGATCAGCTGGTCGCGGGTAAAGCCGGTCACATCGTGCGGGTGGTCGCCTTCGGAGGTCTGCGCCATCGCCCGGAAATGTTTCGGCTCCGATTCCCGGACCTTGCGGGTTTCTGCCCAGACGAAGCTGGGCAGCAGAAACGGCCGGCTGCGGATCGTGTACTGGAAGCTGCCGCGCTCGCCATGGGGAACGGTGAGATGGATGCAATCCGCATCCTCGGCCAGTTCGGGCGAAAAGCCGCTGTCTTGCATCTCCTTTGAAAAGGCCTCCAGAGCGGGCCGCGCGGTCGCCGCAATGAAATTTTCGATATCGGACCTGCCGAAATGATGCACGACCGAGGTAAGCCGCTGCTGCCAGCTCAGCTCCGGCTCGGGCGGTACGGGTTCCGCCATCGACAGGTCGGCCGAAACGCCCCGCCGCTCCGCCTGCAACGCCCGGAACAGTCCGTAGCAGATGAAGATCATGATCACAGTGAACGGCAGCGCGCTGGTGATGACGGCCGCCTGCAGCGCTTCCAGTCCGCCGGCGACCAGCAGCACGGCAGCGATGACGCCGGCGCAGATGGCCCAGAAGATCCGCTGCCATACCGGCGGATTTTCCGCCCCGCCGGAGGTGATCATGTCGATTACCAGCGCGCCGGAGTCGGCCGAGGTAATGAAGAAGGTGATCACCAGCAAGGTCGCGATAAACGAGGTGATCGTGCCAAAGGGAAGCGCCGCAAGCGTCTCGAACAGCGCCACGGGCAGATTGTTCGCCACGGTTTGCGCGATCGGCGCAGCACCGGTCATGTCGAGATCGATGGCGGTGTTCCCGAAGACCGTCATCCACAGGAAAGTGAACAGCACCGGCACCAGCAGGACGCCGCCGACAAATTCGCGAATGGTTCGCCCGCGCGAGATCCGGGCGATGAACATGCCGACAAACGGCGACCAGGCGACCCACCAGCCCCAGTAAAACAACGTCCAGTCGGCCAGCCACGGATTGGGCTCATAGGCGTACATGCGAAAGGTGCGGGAGACGACGGAGCCGAGATAGGTGCCGACATTCTGGACAAATGCCTGGAGCAGGAACACGGTGGAGCCGGCGACCAGCACGAAGCCGAGCAGCAGGATGGCCAATATGATGTTGAGTTCCGAGAGGCGCTTCACGCCCCGGTCGAGCCCGAGAAACACCGACAGGGTGGCCAGCAGCGTGATCGACGCGATCAGCACCAGCTGCACCGTCGTGTCGACCGGTAGGCCGAACAGATAGCTGAACCCCGCATTCACCTGCAGCACGCCCAGGCCCAGCGAGGTTGCCACCCCGAACATCGTGCCGAGCACCGCAAAAATATCGATCGCATGCCCGATCGGGCCGTAGATGCGCTTGCCGATCAGCGGATAGAGCGCCGAACGGATGGTCAGCGGCAGGCCGCGGCGGAAAGAGAAATAGGCCAGCGACAGGCCGACGACGATGTAGATCGCCCAGGCATGCAGGCCCCAGTGGAAGAAGGTCAGCGTCATCGCCTGGCGCGCTGCGTCAGCTGTGCCGCCCTCGCCCACCGGCGGGCTGGCATAATGCTGGATGGGTTCGGCGACGCCGAAGAAGACCAGGCCGATGCCCATGCCGGCGCTGAACAGCATCGCGAACCAGGAGATATAGCTATAGTCCGGCTCGCTGTCGTCGGGTCCAAGCTTGATGTCGCCGTGCCGGCTGAGCATCAGATAGATGACAAACAGCAGAAAGCCGGCCACCGACGCGACATAGAGCCAGCCGAAGTCCCGGACCACGACCGCCTGTATCTGACCGAAAACCAGACCCGACTGCTGCGGCAGCAGGGCGCCGTACAGGGCAAACGCCAGAATCAGCCCCGCCGACACGAAAAATACCGGCGGATTGACTCTTATACGGGCGCTGTCCTCGGCCGCGGCGGCCTCCGTCAGAACGGGATCGGACAATAGAAACTCCTGTTATTTTCTTTTTCGGCGGTATGACAGAAACGCAGGGGAGCGCAACCGCTGGTCAAAAACGGGAAGAAGCGGTCAGACGATGAGCGGGGCGGCACCCTGGTCGGCGTCCGGTGCGCTTTCCATCCAGACCATCATTGCGACACGTTCGCCGCCGCCAGCTGCAAATCCCTGACAAATTTGGCATATTCCACCTGCCGCCCCTGCTCGTCCGGAATGCGCAGCAGATAGGACGGATGCACCGTCACCAGCAGCGAGCGTCCCGCCGGGCCCGGGTGGATTTCGCCGCGGTGGCGAGCGATCTTCACCGGCTGGCCAGTCAGGCTGCGGGCGGCGGTGGCGCCGAGCGCGAGGATCAGGCGGGGGTTGACCAGGCGGATTTCCTGCTCGACCCACCAGCGGTAATAATTGATCTCTCCGGCATTGGGGGTTTCATGGATGCGGCGCTTGCCGCGCGGGGTGAATTTGAAGCGCTTGACGGCATTGGTGAGGAAGGTCTGCTGGCGGTCGATCCCGGCCTCGGCCAAGGCGCGATCGAGCAGCTGGCCAGCGGGGCCGACAAAGGGCTTGCCCTCTCGGTCTTCCTGATCTCCGGGCTGCTCGCCGATGATCATTAGCTCTGCCTGATCGGGGCCGGCACCGCGCACTAGCGTGGGGGAGAATTTTTCCATTGGCGCATCGGTCTGGCTTTCGAGCATCCGGTAGAGCTGGTCGAGGGAGGCCGGCAGCTCTGCGACGGTTTCCCTCGGCCGGTCGTGGATCGGCAGGGTTTCACCGGGCCGGGCCACCATCGCCGCGACCCGCGTGCCGGCCTGTTCGAGCAGTGCCGGAATCAGCTCCGCCTCGGGCAGATTCTTCCAGTATTTCATCGGCATTTCCGATTTCATCGCATTGATCTTCACCCGCGCGGGATTGAAGATATGGGCGTAATAGGTGCGCCATTCGGCCTCGACCACATCCTGCTGCGGCACATCCTCCTTGCGGCCGCCGGGTCCCACCGCCATCGCCTTGCCGTCCCAGGCGATGCTGGCGCCCGGGGTGACGATCAGCCAGTCCATGCCGGTGAAGCGGTTGCGGAAGAAGGGAGCGACCGCGGCGGTGATATGATGGTCGGGTTCGAACCAGGCGACAAATTGCTCGCGGTCGCCGCTCTCGCCGATTTTGCGGAAGCGGACAAAGGCGTGCATCTTGTGGATATCGCGGCGGATCGCCTTGGCGTAGCCGTTGAGTTTGAGCACGTCCGGGTCGGCGGGGTTGCGGTGCAGGCCGGGAACCGACTGGGCGCGCCAGAGGGTGCGGTAGGCGAGATCGAAGCGGTCGGGATTGCGGTGCAGCAGGGCGCTGTTGATCAGCGCGAGCAATTCTTTCGCGATGCGGACCGGGCGGAGGGTGTGGTCCGCACTGCTGTCGGGCAGGCTGGCGGGCGGGGACAGGTCGAGTTCGCCGTCATCCGGGCGGCCCTCGACCAGCCAGCTGACCGCCTCCGGCGCGATGCCGTGCTGCAACAGCCCCCGCGCCGCGTCGCGCCAGCCCTCGCGGTCGGTCTCGCCGGACAGGGTGATGCGATAGTGATGGCGTCCGGATATCATGCGCGGGCGCCTAGGCGGGAAACAGGCTGAGCTGTTCGGGTGGCGGCTTCAGGCGGTCGTAGAGGCTGAGCGAATCCAGCTGCTTGCCCGGGTGCCAGTCGAGCGCCGTGATGAAGGGCAGGATCTTGCGGACCGACTGGCAGATGCGTTCGAGATCGGCCAGCCGCAGGCCGGAAAAGCGGCGCGCCTG
>TARA_R110002033_G_scaffold40829_11_pt1 | contig 10550 bp, 9 predicted proteins | sample TARA_R110002033 | Tara Oceans TARA_R110002033 (sample SAMEA4397051) | marine metagenome | biome: Polar Biome; feature: [SRF] surface water layer (ENVO:00010504); material: water (ENVO:00002006), including particulate matter (ENVO:01000060) such as... | depth 5 m
ACTTAAAGCATCAGAACTAGCCACACTTGGTTTTTTAATTACCGTTTCTTGATCTGGATTTGGATCTGCAGAAACACCATGGTTTAAAGGTTTTTGTGGAGATTTTGGTACTTCCATTCCCAAACCTTCAGCAACTTTCTTAGCCAAGGTCTCGTCAACAATTGACAAGAAACCTAGCATTCGCACACGAATTTCTTTGGTGTCTACTTTTCCTAATTCAAAACGGAATGCTTTGATAATATGATTCTGTTCTACAGCAGTCATACTATTAAAGAAAAGTGTTGCTTGACTAAAGTGGTCAGAAAAACTTTTACTTCTTTCTCTCACTTTGTGCGCATCAATTCGCTCGTTAAAACTTTCAAATCCACCTTGATCAGCTTTTGCTTGAAAAGGACAACCACCACCTAATGAATTAGGATGGTAACTAGTACGACCTGGATTAATTTGCTGACGCATATGGCCGTCACGCTGGTTGTTATGAACTTCGTTTATCGATCTATTAATTGGTATTTCGTGAAAATTAGGACTACCTAATCTTGAAAGTTGGGTATCCGTGTAAGAGAACAAACGTCCTTGTAAAAGTGGGTCATTTGTAAAATCGATTCCCGGTACAATATGTCCTGGGTGAAAAGCTACTTGTTCTGTTTCGGCAAAAAAGTTGTCTGGATTTCTATTTAAAACCATGCGGCCAATTTTCATTACAGGAACTAATTCTTCAGGAACTAATTTTGTAGGATCTAATAAATCAAAATCAAATTTGTGTTCGTCAGCTTCAGGAATTAATTGCACACCTAATTCCCACTCCGGGAAATTTCCATTTTCAATAGCTTCCCATAAATCTTGACGGTGAAAATCAGAGTTTTTACCTGATATTTTTTGAGCTTCATCCCACAATACACCGTGAATTCCTAATTTTGGTTTCCAATGAAACTTAACAAAATGAGATTCGTTTTGTGCATTGATGAAACGGAAGGTATGGACACCAAAACCTTCCATCATACGTAAACTTCTAGGAATAGCACGGTCAGACATGGCCCACATTACATGGTGCATAGACTCTGGCATCAAAGAAATAAAATCCCAGAAAGTATCGTGTGCTGACGCAGCTTGCGGAATTTCGTTGTGCGGTTCTGGTTTTACTGCGTGAATTAAATCAGGGAATTTAATTGCATCTTGGATAAAGAAAACAGGCATGTTGTTTCCCACAAGGTCGTAATTTCCTTCTTTAGTATAAAACTTCACAGAGAAACCACGAACGTCTCTTGCTAAATCAGTCGAACCTCTCGATCCTGCTACTGTAGAGAAACGGGTAAAGACTGGCGTTTTGATCTTTGGATCTTGTAAAAATCCTGCTTTTGTATATTTCTCCATAGATTCATATACTTCAAAGTAACCATGCGCAGCAGAACCTCTTGCATGAACAATTCTTTCAGGGATGCGCTCATGATCAAAATGAGTAATTTTTTCTCTTAAAATAAAATCTTCTAAAAGTGATGGACCGCGGCTTCCCGCTTTAAGTGAGTTAGTGTCATCGTTGATCAACAGCCCTTGATCAGTGTTCATTAATTGATCAGTAGACTCGGTGGTGTTTCTTTTCAAATCCTCTAATTTGGCATTAGAAGGTTCTTGTGGTTTGTTTGCTTTGTCTTTCATGATAGTTTGTTTAATTGTTGTTTTTTACTATAGTGTTTCCGCTTAACTAGTTTCTTTTTTATGTACGAGATCTGTCATCATTTGTGCATTAATAATTCCTGCTTCACTGGCAGTATTATTAAAATAAATGAAAGCTTTTTTCTTGTTTTCGTGTAGTTCTAATTGGTACTTTATAAAGTCAATCTCTTTCTCAGTATATTTCGAATAAAATAATTGCTTGTTTCCGTGTAGTCGTAGATATTGAATAGGTGATTGCGTCACAATATGTTGTGGTAAACTAGGATGACTTACACTACAAAACGAGATGTTTCTACTCGTAAGTTTGTGAATCACTTCGTCATTCCACCAACTTTCATGACGAAATTCTACCACATTATCAAAGGTGGCATTCAAGTTTCTAAGTACGCTATATAAATTTTCAGGAGTGAAGGTGTAGCTAGGAGGGAACTGAAATAAAATACAACCCAGTTTCTCTTTTAAACCTTCCTTACAAAGAGTGTAGAATTCGCTTATGCGTTCCTCACAATCTTTTAGTTTTTTAAGGTGGGTGATTTCTTTAGGTACTTTGACTGAGTAAATAAAATTACTCGGACTTCTATTGTACCAGTTTTCCATAATTTTTGCCGTTGGAAATTTATAAAATGTGGCATTGATTTCGAAACTATCGAAATGCTGGCTGTAATGATTGAACCATTCTTTTGAAGGGAGTTCTTCTGGATAAAAAACAGAAACCCATTTTTTATTATAATAACTAGAACATCCTATTTTGATAATTTTTTCCATTGCTTGAAATTAGAAAGCTAAGATTGCGCGCGGAAGTACCCACTTGATCGTAATTTTTGAATTTAATCTAATTGTTAGAAGATATATTTTCGAAAAGAAATCATCTACAATTCCCTCATATTTGATAATAAATGGAAGTGTAAATCGTGGTAACTTATAATTGCTACGCGTAAAATTAAGAAGATTACAAGCGAATATTTTATAGGATTTTTATAATATGTTATGATATAATAACGTGTTTTTCAGCGTACTATGATGCTATTTTTTAAGAGGTAAACTGACAAATACCTGAAAAATGACTAAATTTATTACAATAAAAAAGCAGTATTAAGATTGCTCTTAATACTGCCATTTAAATAGTAGATAAAATCAATTACCTAGAATATATTTTTATAGTTTGAATCCGTAAGCTAAACGAACTCCTACTTGTCCAACTCCGTTACCGATACGTCCATTATTGCTGATTCTGTCAAAATCATTGTAGTGTTCGTAGTGAACTGATACATCTACGTATTTAGTAGCATACCCAATACTTGGAGAAAGTAATAGAGATGTTTGGCTGTTTCCATTAGACACTGCAAATGCAGCTCCAGCTTCACCCATTACATAGAATGAATCACCTAAAACGAAAGCTTTGAAACCCGCTTTTGCAGGAATAAAACCTACATCACTACCATCATTTTCACTCACAAATAAGTTTGTGTATCCAGTAGTTAACGTTAAAGAGTATTTTTGAGACAAATCATATTGTAATCTCACATCTCCACCTACAGCTAATTTATAAGGATCATTAACAGCGTAACCTACGTTAGCTCCAATTCCTAAACGGAATCCTTGATCATAGTTTGATGCAGCGGTATCTTGTGCAGAAGATACATTAGAGAAGAATGCTGAAATAGCTAATACTAATAGAGTTTTAATTTTTGTTGTAGTTTTCATGTAAATTAATTTTTATTGTTTTAATTGGTTGCCACCGCAGTTCATTTTTCGTTTAGATGACAGTGGCAAATTTAGAACGTGACCTCCTGTAGAATGTTATACTATTATGGGCATTTGTTATGTAATATTTATTCTCTGCCTAATAATAACGCTAGGTTGCTCACTATAAAATAGTGTAATCAAAAGCTTCTATTTATATTTGTGCCTTAAAAAATTGATAAATTGAATTTAGAAACATATACAAAGGAATTTTCATATAATTTGCGTCTCGCATATCCTATTATATTAGGAATGTTAGGTCATACAATTGTAGGTATTGTAGATAATATTATGGTGGGTAAGTTGGGACCTACAGAACTTGCTGCAGTTTCCTTAGGAAATAGCTTTGTATTTATTGCTATGTCATTAGGTATCGGTTTTTCAACTGCGATTACTCCACTGGCGGCACAAGCTGATGGTAGAAAAAGTGTAACTGAGGGGCGTAGTGCTTTTCATCATGGACTTTATTTGTGTACAATTTTAGGAGTGCTATTGTTTACGGTTATTTTCTTATCAAAACCTATCATAAGTTTCATGGGGCAACCTGAAAATGTCGTTGACCTAGCCAAACCTTATTTAGATATTGTCGCTTTTTCATTAATCCCTTTAATTATATTTCAAGGGTACAAGCAATTTGCTGATGGAATGAGCGAGACCAAAATTTCGATGTGGGCAACGATTCTTGGGAATGTAGTAAACGTATTTCTAAATTATCTCTTTATCTACGGAATATGGATTTTCCCAGAATTAGGAATTGTAGGTGCTGCTATAGGAACAATTGTTTCTCGTTTTGTTATGCTAGGCTATATGCACTTCCAAATGAAAAACATGGTGAAATTCCATCCTTTCTTTGAAGGGTTTTCGATCAAAAAAATTAAGAAAGAAGTCAATTTAAAAATCATTAATCTAGGAGCACCATCGGCGATGCAAATGTTTTTTGAAGTGGGATTGTTTACTGCTGCTGTATGGTTGTCAGGAAGATTAGGAATTACAAATCAAGCGGCCAATCAAATCGCGCTAAGTTTGGCCTCATTTACCTTTATGTTTGCCATGGGATTAAGTGTTGCGGCAACGATTAGAGTGGGGAACCAAAAAGGTCTTGGGGATTATAAACAGCTTAGAGTAGTGGCTATTTCGATCTTTCTTGTTGCTATTTTATTAGAGACTTTGTTTGCTCTTATTTTCATATTATTTCATAAACAGTTACCTGCGTTATTCATCGATATGGATAATGTAAAAGATTTAGCAGCAAATACTGAGGTTGTCGCGATTGCTGCACAGTTATTAATTGTCGCCGCAGTGTTCCAAATTTCAGACGGAATTCAAGTCGTTTTCTTAGGGGCATTACGTGGTTTACAAGATGTAAAACTACCTATGTATATTACCTTTATTGCCTATTGGATAGTTGGTTTTCCTACTTCAGTGTACCTTGGGATTTACACTACATTAGGAGCTGCAGGAATATGGATTGGTTTGCTTGCAGGACTAACTACCGCGGCTATATTTCTATACATTCGATTCAATAAATTAACAAAAAGATTAATTATCGAAAATCCCGCACCACAACCTCTAGCAGATGAGTTTGTGATTTAAAAATTATGCAGTGTCTCGATAGCGGCTTTTAAAGACAATTATTCGAATGCTGAAGTAGATTTTTTAAAAGTTTATTCGGTTCTTTGTTTTTACGGCGCTTTCGAACAAAATGAAATTAGAAGACATCAATTTATAAATAATACAAAATGGAATTACCTAAATTTTTACTTGGAGATAATACTGATTTCCCGGATGATATTTTCATCATCCACCTTGATTATCCTAGATTTATCATTAATTTAAAAGATGATGAAGTAGAATTTATTGAAGAAGCAGAAGATCTTGATGAAGCTGAATTAAACACTGAAATGGAAAGTTTGATCGAAGCAGCAAATGCTTTCTACGATAGAGAAATGGAACTTTACGAGAAAGAATAAACTTATTTAAAGTATTTTTCTAATAATATTTGAGCGGCTGCAAAAGGTGATATTTTATCTTTCTGCACCGCTTTTTTAGTTGATTCTAGTAACGCTTGAATTTCGACATTATTATAAAAATTCAACTTTAGGCGCTCGTTGATTGTTTCAAGCAACCAGTATTCATTTTGTTCTACTCGTTTATCATTAAAGTAGTTGTTGTCATTTGTGAGTTGGAGAAACTTAGAAATCGTCTCCCAAACCTCTGGGATACCGTCTCCGGTAAGAGCGCTACAAGTTGCAGTGGTTGCTGTCCAGCCTGATTTTTTAGCAGGAAATAAATGCAAAGCTCTATTGAATTCTGTTTTCGCTAGTTTAGCTTTTCTAATGTTATCACCGTCGGCTTTGTTTATAACTATAGCATCGGCCATTTCCATAATGCCTCGTTTGATACCTTGCAGTTCGTCGCCTGCACCAGCAATTTTTAGTAGTAAAAAAAAGTCGACCATACTATGCACCGCGGTCTCACTTTGTCCCACACCTACGGTCTCAATGATAATGGTATCAAATCCACATGCTTCACACAAGGTGATTGTTTCACGTGTTTTTCTAGCAACGCCGCCCAATGTATCTCCTGAAGCCGATGGCCTAATGTAAGCATTTGGATCTTTTACTAGTTCCTCCATACGGGTTTTATCTCCTAAAATGCTTCCATGCGAAATGGTGCTGCTGGGATCGACAGCGAGTACGGCAACTTTTTTCCCTAAGCTAGTTAAGTGGCTTCCAAACGATTCGATAAAAGTACTTTTCCCTACTCCAGGAACACCGGTGATTCCTATTCTTACTGATTTATTTGCATGCATTAAGCACGCATTTATAACCTCGTTTGCTTTCGCTAGATGCTCTGGATTTGTGCTCTCTACTAAGGTGATTGCTCTACTTAAGTCACTTATATTTCCAGATAATATTCCTTTAACTAAATTGGCAGCCGATGGTTGAACCTTCCTGAACTTTTGAATATTTTGTACTACAGTAGCACTGATTATTTCAGAGGCAGAAATTCCAGCTTTTTCGCTTAAGGCAGAGTTAAGATTGTTTTTATCGTCCAAAGTAGTCGTTTTGAAAAGTAAAAGTAATCAAAACCAAAACAGTTTCAAAAACCAACTTTAAAAAGGGTGCAAACCTGTGCAAATAGCATAGAAAAATAACATCAACTTTGTTAAGCGTAGAAGAGTGTGAGATACTAAAATTATTTGTGGTTAACCCAATTTTTAATAATAGAGATAAGCGTAGAAACAGTATTTTTGTTATAATAACATATACATGAATAACATTCTCCTCATATTTTTATACCTCGCCGTTGGTTTAATACTGCAACGTGTCAAGGGATTTCCGGTGACTAAAGTATATAAAAAGCTAAATAAGATAGTGATTTATATTTGCTTGCCTGCATTGGCGTTATATTATATTCCTAAAATTCATTGGGATAATAAATTACTCTATCCTATAAGTGTGGCTTGGATTGCCTTTGCGGGGTCGTTTTTATTATTTCGATTGCTCGGAAAAAAGTACGGTTGGTCAAAAAAGTTAACTGGTTGTTTGATAATTACTGCTGGATTAGGAAATACATCCTTTTTAGGATATCCAATAATCCAAGCTTTATATGGAGATGAGGGAATGAAGACGGCCATTTTAGTAGACCAACCTGGATCATTTGTAGTATTGTCAACTTTAGGGATTCTCGTAGCTACATTGTATTCGAAAGGAGATCAAAGTGGCGGCCAAATAGCCAAAAAGATTCTGCTCTTTCCGCCGTTTTTAACCTTTGCACTGGCATGCATCATGAATGTAGCTGATTACGATTTTGTATTAATTTTTCAAGAAGGATTGCAGTTTCTAGGTAGTGGTGTAACGCCGCTAGCACTAATTTCTGTAGGACTGCAATTAAGGTTCGAAACTAGAAGCCAACACTGGAAATTTCTTGGACTAGGTTTATTATACAAATTGATTTTGACTCCAGCCATTATCTATATTATTTATGTCTTGATCTTGAATCAAAAATCTCAAATAATCGAAGTAGCTATTTTAGAAGCGGCTATGGCACCTATGATCACAGCCTGTATTTTGGCTTCTGATCACAGTTTAAAGCCACGATTGAGCAGTATGATGATTGGTTTTGGGATTCCTGCTTCTTTTATCACTTTAATCTTTTGGTACGTTATTGTGCATTAATTCAATTTCGATTAGATGCTGTTTTTGGTTTTATTTATGAGTTGTATCATTATCGATTCGCTTTTTTTTAAGTAACTTTAATAAGAATTAAAAAGCACAATTATGGCAACATTAAGACTGGGAGATACAGCTCCAAATTTTGAAGCAGAGACAACATTAGGACATATAAAATTTTACGATTGGTTAGGAGATTCTTGGGGTGTTTTATTTTCACATCCATCAGATTTCACACCAGTTTGTACAACTGAATTAGGAACAGTAGCAAACTACTATCCTGAGTTCCAAAAGCGAAACACAAAGGTAATCGCATTAAGTGTGGATGGAGTTGAGTCTCACCACAAGTGGATTAAAGATATTGAAGAGACACAAAACGTGACATTGCAATACCCAATTATCGCTGATGAATCTAAAGAGGTAGCTAATCTTTATGATATGATTCATCCCAATGCTGACGATACTTTTACTGTACGTTCAGTGTTTATTATTTCACCTGATAAAAAGGTAAAACTTATTTTGACTTACCCTGCATCTACTGGTAGGAATTTTGATGAATTATTGCGCGTAATTGATAGTTTACAATTAACGGCAAATTATAGCGTGGCTACTCCAGCAAACTGGAAAGATGGTGAAGATGTAGTGATTTCTCCATCGATAAAAGATGAAGACATTCCTTCAAAATTCCCAAAAGGATTTACAGGTATTAAACCTTATTTAAGAATGACGCCGCAACCAAATAAATAGTTTGTTGCTTCTAGAAAATGAGAAAGGCGCAGTATAAAATTTTTTATACTGCGCCTTTTTATATATAAAGCTACTACTCGTTTAAAGGTAAAAAGACTAGTGTCGCGTATGCTGGTAAATTTGTGATTCCCTTGTGCGTTTCGTCATCATAAGGAATGGCTTCAACTGCAATAGGATTAACATCCATGTCAGTGAAATCTTGGTCATATCCTGACCAGTCGCTGTTAAAGGCTAAACGGTATTGATTTGCAAATGGAAGTCCGAACGAGTAATCTGTAAATGAATTGTTAGATAAGTTCAGCAGTACAATTGTCGAATTTAAAAAATCTTCAGAAGTTGATCTTGCATAAGCAAGCACTTTATCAGTATCATTACAGTGGACTATTTTAGTATATTGTCCTCTTAATCCATCACTTTGTTGTGAATCGGCTGTGCGTAATTTAATTAAATCGCTTACCATTCTGGTGATTCCGGTATGCTTTTTTAATTGGTTCCAGTCTAAGGCTTCGTCGTCTTTGAAATATTCATCTTCAATAAATTCTTGGCCCTGAAAAAGCATTGGAATTCCTGGCGAAGTAAGTGTAATCGCGATTCCAAGTAATGCTCTCTTTTTTCCAAAAAAACTATCTGCGCGACCTGGTTCTATTTCCTCAGGGACACGTGCTTTTCCATTGGCTACTTCATCATGAGACTCTGTATAAATTACACGCTGAAAAACGTCATTATTATATTGAAATAAAATAGCATCAATTAATGCTTGTAAATCACGGTATTCATCTCCTTGTTCAATCAACGCCTTTCTCACAGGATGAACAAAATTCATATCCCATTGTGATCCGTAACCTATTCCTCCATTTTCAACACTTTCAGTGACTAAAGTATGTCCTTTCAAGTCTTCGGCAATCGTTAATTTACCGGGATATTTTGATTGAATTTCAGCGTTAATATCGCGCATTAAAATATTTCCTTCAGGAATTTCAGTGTCATCTCCTAATCCGCCGCCTTCATATCTTATATAAGATGTCGCATCCATTCGCAAACCATCACAGTGATAATCCTCGATCCACATTAATGCGTTGTCTCTTATATATTGACGCACTTCCTCTCTTCCGTAATCAGGTCGGGTATCACCCCATGGTGTGCTAGAACGATGGTCATTATAAAAATAAATACCACCTTTATCATTATCAGACCAGCCATCAAATTGCCACAAGTCCATATCCGAAGGTCCAAAGTGATTGTAAACCACGTCTAGAATTACAGCGATATCAGCTTTATGAAATTCGTTTACCATTTTTGCAAATTCAGCAGCTCCTCCATAATCTCTTTCAATTGCAAAAGGGTACGAGGGATTGTATCCCCAAGAGATACCACCAGCAAATTCAGCTATCGGTAAAAGTTCGACGCAATTCACGCCAATAGATTGTAAGTAGGGTATTTTGTCAATAATAGATTGAAAAGTTCCTACTTCGTCATCTTTTTTTCGATTAAATGTTCCTACATGTAATTCATAGATTACAAGCGCATTCCAAGATTTCATTTTAAAATCCTGGTCTTCCCATTCAAAATCTAAATTTGTCACTACAGAATTCCCATTACTATTGGTCATTTCTCTAGCGTAAGGATCATTCCGATCCAAGATAAGTTCGCCGTTGTGGATGATATATTTGTATTCGTCGCCAGCTTTTGCTTCTGCAATTGCTATAGACCAATATCCGTTTTCTTCTTTTTCAAGTTCGTGAGTGGTCTTATTCCATTCGTTGAATGTTCCTGCTACAAAGACAGTGTCAGCATTAGGAGCCCAAACTCTAAATGTGGTAGCATCTTGAGATACTACAGCACCCATTCCGGCTACTTTATCAGTTAGTTTTTCCATAAATAAAATTATTGTATAGAAAAAGATCATTGATTAATACTTGTTTGCTATTTCTTTCAGTTTTTTCTTCAGCTTCTTGACTGCTTACAGATCCTGCGTTTTTAGCATACGATTTTCCTACTTTTGCATATTGTGATTTCATGATGTTTGTTGTTTTTGTTACTGTTACAAATATCTAATATTTTACTTTTTAGTTAGTTATGGAATTTTTTACAGGATTTATATAATTATAATAAATCACTAAAAAAATTATGATGATTTAAAATCACTACTGATAATTTTTCTCATTTGGAGCAGAACCTTTTTGTTTATTAAGAACGAGTCGTCCTGCTGTACAT
>TARA_R110002033_G_scaffold77838_1_pt1 | contig 10545 bp, 9 predicted proteins | sample TARA_R110002033 | Tara Oceans TARA_R110002033 (sample SAMEA4397051) | marine metagenome | biome: Polar Biome; feature: [SRF] surface water layer (ENVO:00010504); material: water (ENVO:00002006), including particulate matter (ENVO:01000060) such as... | depth 5 m
CGATATTCACGCTTTCCATCGGGTCCATTTGTACGGCGATTTTCAGGGTCATCTCTTTGCTTTCATTCACACTGTGCTCCGCACTCGATGCGGAGCTCTGGAGGTTACAGAGTTGCCAAGCCCCACCCGGCTCCGCATCAAGTGCGGAGCACATGGCGCTGCGTTTCCCAATCCATAACGGTTCGTCCTGAGCTTGTCGAAGGCCGTTTTGCTTTAGCGGGTGAAAGGGAAAGTTCGAGCGGCTGGCTGTTGGTGCTGGGCGTGGTTGAGAGACATAGGGTTGGCGCGTCCCGTCTCTCGACTACGCTCGAGACGAACGGGAGAGTAGGTTTATTGCCGTTAGTGGTGAGCTTGTCGAACCACGTTTCTCGTCGAGAGGCGCCCTTCGACAAGCTCAGGGCTAACGGTACATCTGGAAGATCCCCGCTTGCCGGGTGGTTGACGCTTCGGAACGCTGGGGATTCCGGGGCGCGTCAAAACCCGTGCCAGACATTGGGCAGATGGACAGGCAGACGCCTGGGTGCGACCAATATGACGTCGATCCGCATATCCTCGCCGTTCGGACAATATTGCGGATAGAGGATTTCCGCGGCATCGGCGACGCGCTTTAGCCGTTTCAGATCAATCGCCTGCTCAAGGTCCTCCAGCCGGGTCCGCGCCTTGACCTCAACAAAGGCGACTAGGCCCCCGCGCTTCGCCACCAGATCGACCTCGCCGCGCGGGGTGCGCACCCGTTCGGCGAGGATGCGCCAGCCCTTGAGGCGCAGGAAGCGGGCGGCGGTTTTTTCGGCCTGGCGGCCCCGCGCTTCCGCTTCCCGGCGGGTCATTTTGGGGAAACCGGGCGTGCCGAGCTTGGCAAAGCATGGGGCTGGGCGCGACCCGGTCCTTCGACAGGCTCAGGACGAACGGGGAGAGGGTCGCGAGCGTTCATTTTTCGAATGCCGTTGGTGCTGAGCTTGTCGAAGCACCGCGTCTTGCCAGATGTCCTTCGACGGGCTCAGGACGAACGGGACTGGGTTCGCATTCGGTCATTGTTCCGCTTTCCAGCGGTTGACCAACTCGTACAGCGCCTTGCGGTCGGTGTTGTAGGTGCGCGCCACCTCGCCTGCCGCTTTTGATGCCGGCAACCGGACCAGCGCCTCGCGCAGCGCGGCTTCGATATCCTGCTCGCTGGCCGCTTCCGGTGCGCCCGGGGGGCCGATGATCACGACAATCTCGCCCTTGGGTTTTTCGGCGCCATAGCGCTCGGCCAGTTCGCTGAGCGAGCCGGTTACGCTTTCCTCGAATCGCTTGGTGATTTCGCGCACGATGGCTGCCTTGCGGTCGCCGAGTAGCGCCAGCGCGTCGGCCAGCATGGCGCCCAGCCGCGAGCCGTTTTCATAGAAGATCAGGCTGGCGTTGAGCGTCTTCAACGCGCCAAGCGCTTCGCTGCGTGCCTTGGTCTTGCTTGGCAGGAAGCCCTCGAACAGAAAGCGGTCGCTGGGCAGACCGGACAGGGTCAGCGCGGCGATGGCGGCGCTGGGACCGGGAATCGTCGTTACATAGAGACCCGCAGCCTGTGCGTCGCGGACCAGCTTGTAGCCGGGATCGGAGATCAAAGGCGTCCCCGCGTCGCTGACCAGTGCGACAATTTTACATCGAACGGCGTCCAAAATGAATTCCCGATCAGCCGCCGACTTGTGGTCGTTATACACCATCATCCTTGATTTTTTACCGATGTGATTCAGGAGCTTGCCGGTAACTCTTGTGTCCTCGACCAAGATGATATCGGCCGCAGCGAGCGTCGCTTCGGCGCGGCGCGACAAATCTCCGAGGTTGCCGATCGGGGTGGCAACGATATAGAGACCGGATTGGGCAGGAGTGGACATAGGACGGTCATGGCAGACAAGATACATCTAGGACAAGATCAAAGCGGACGGCGCAGCATTTTGAAGGGAGCGGGCCTGACAGCCTTTGTCTTCCTCGCCGGCTGCTCCACGGTTATCCCGCGGGGCGCAGAGCCGCCGCGGACCGAGACACCCGCGCCGCCACCGGTCACCGCCGGTCTGCCCGACGACCAGAAACATCATCGCATCGCCCTGCTGGTGCCGCTGTCCGGCAAAAATGCCGGGATCGGCCAGTCGCTGGCCAATGCGACGACCATGGCGCTGCTCGATACCAAGGCGGACAATATCCGCATGACCAGCTATGACACGGCCAAGGGCGCGGCCATTGCCGCCCAGAACGCCATTCGCGACGGCAACAAGCTGATCATCGGCCCGCTGCTGAGCGACAATGTTGTCGCGACCGCCAATGTCGCTCGTCCGGCCGGCGTACCGATCCTGAGCTTTTCCAACGACAGCGGCGTGGCCGGAAACAATGTCTTCATCCTGGGCCATATCCCCTCGCAGTCGATCGAACGGGTGGTGGATTATGCCCGGTCCAAGGGCATGACCCGCTTTGCCGGCCTGGTGCCCAACGGGGTCTACGGCCAGCGCGCGTCCTCGACGCTGCTGCGGCATGTCAAGGATGTCGGCGGCACGGTGGTGTCGATCCAGACATTCAACCGCGATTCCCAGTCGATCGAGGCAGCGACCAAGAAACTGTCCCAGAATGGCGAATTTGAAGCGGTATTGCTGGCCGACAATGGTGACATGGCGATCAAGGCTGCCCCCTATATCCGCAAGAATGCGACCGAGACGGCGAAGATACTGGGCACGGACCTGTGGAACACGAGCAGCAATCTGGCCGGGGCGCCGTCGATGCGCGGCGCCTGGTTCGCCAGCGTTTCCGACAGCCTGTACAAGCAATATGCCGACCGCTACCGCGCCCGCTATGGCGCGGCGCCGTTCCGGCTGTCGAGCCTTGGCTATGATTCGGTGCTGCTGACTGTGAAGGTCGCCCGCAACTGGCAAGTGGGCTCGCCCTTCCCGATCAACCAGCTGACCGACAAGGGCGGCTTTATCGGACTGGACGGCGTTTTCCGGTTCAAGGCCAATGGCGTCTCGGAACGGGCGCTTGAGGTCCAGGAGATTCGCAACGGCAGCTTTGCCGTGATTGATCCGGCACCGAAGGGGTTTTGACGGGGCTCATCGGCATCCTGACCCAAGGACCTGTGCAATATATGGCGCCAGTCCGCCGTTAGTCCCGAGCCTGTCGACCCGCAGGGCGAGCGAAGCTCAACGACGCCTATCGTCGAGAGGCGTGGTTCGACAAGCTCACCACTAACGGAACTGGTTCAGGTTGAGCTTTCCGTTCGAAAGGTCGGCTCAGCCGATATTCTGGCCGGTGTCAGCCCAGTCTTTCAAAAAACCCTCGATCCCCTTGTCGGTCAGGACATGTTTGAACAGATTGCGGATGACGGCGGGCGGCATGGTCGCGACGTCGGCGCCGATGCGGGCCGATTCGAGCACATGGACCGGGTGGCGGATCGAGGCGACGAGGATTTCGGTGTTGAAGGCATAATTGTCGTAAATCAGCCTGATATCCTCGATCAGCGTCATGCCGTCGAGGCCATTGTCATCATGGCGTCCGACAAAGGGGGAAATGAAGCTGGCGCCGGCCTTGGCCGCGAGCAGTGCCTGATTGGCCGAGAAGCAGAGCGTCACATTGACCATCGTGCCTTCGCCGGTCAGCGCCTTGCAGGTTTTCAGTCCATCGATCGTCAGCGGTACCTTGATGCAGACATTGTCGGCGATCTTGCGCAGCACTTCCGCCTCTTTCATCATCGTTTCATGATCGAGCGCGACGACTTCGGCAGAGACAGGACCGTCGGTCAGGCCGCAGATTTCCTTTGTCACTTCCATGATGTCGCGACCCGATTTCTTGATCAGCGACGGGTTGGTGGTGACGCCGTCAACCATTCCGGTCGCGGCGAGGTCAGCAATTTCTGCGGTATCGGCGGTGTCTACAAAGAATTTCATAAGGTGCGAATCCAGTTTTCTGAAAGGTTGACGCTTTCTATCGCCATTAGGGCCGGCATGGCCAGCGCTTCGTCAACTTATTGCTGTCGCGGTGTCAGCAGCGCTGCCGAGCCAGCGGCTCAAAAGGCTCTGCCAGCCCCGAGAACGGCGATCAGCACGGGATCATTGGTGGCGCGCGGATTGGCGCGGATGGACTCTTCCTGCGCGCCGATGGCCCGGTAGATGGCGTCATTGACCTTGGCCGTTACATCCCGGCTGAGGCTGGTGAAGTCGATATTGGTGGCTTGCGAGAGCGCGAGACTGATGATCTCGTTGTCGAACAGCCTCAAGCCCCTGCCGACACCGGGCAGCATCCGCTCGACCAGCATATTACCGAGCTGCCCCTGCAGCAGGGCGGTGGCCGCGCGCGGGCCGCCATTGAGGATCGCGGCAGCATCGGCGATGCTCATATTGCGGATGGTTTCGGCGACCACGGGGGCCGCCAGCTCGGCGCCTTCCTCCGCCGCCCGGTTGACCTGCCGCAGCAGGCGATCCTGAACCGGCTTCGAGCGCAGCAAAGCGGTGGCGACGCTGGTCACCCGCGATCCGCCCAGCGAATCCGGCACCGTGATGCGCGCCACCTGGCTGTCGAAGAAACCATTGGGGCGGAGCAGCTCGGCGAAGGCATTCTGAGACGATATTGTCAGCAGCCGCCTGATCGCTTCGGTCAGGCTCAGGCCCGGCAGGGTCGAACAGCCGGGCAGCGCCAGCATTCCGGCGGCCGCTCCGAGGCCCAGAACCGCTCTGCGATGATAGATCATGATGTCTCTCCTGTTTTCGCCACAGCAAGAATGACGAACGGCGATAAGCTGCCTATAGCATGAATATGAATCGCGTTCGTGTACTCCTGCTTAACGCCGCACTGGGTCCGCTGGATTACCGGGTTCCCGACGGCATGCGGGTCGAGCCGGGGTCGGTCGTGATGGCGCCGCTTGGTCCGCGCAAAATTCCGGGCGTCGTCTGGGAAGCCGACCGTTTTCCGGTCGAGGAAATCGATCCGAGGAAATTGCGGCCGCTGCTGGAGGTGCGCGACGTGCCGCCGCTGCGGGCACCGCTGCGGCGGCTGATCGAGTGGACGGCGACCTATTATTTTGCCTCGCCGGCATCGGTGCTGCGGATGGTTCTTTCGAGCGGCGCGGCCTTTGCCGACAATCGTCCGGTCAGCGAATATCGCTGGAACGGGCAGCTGCCCGACCGGATGACCCCGCAGCGCAAGCAGGCGCTGGAGAAGCTGGGCGACAGCCAGGGCACGATCAGCGAACTGGCGTACAAGGCCGGTGTATCCATCGCGGTGATCCGGGGACTGGAAAAACTGGGCGTGTTCGACCGGGAAGAGGTTTCCCCCTTTGCCGCCGGTGCATCCCCCCTGCCCGATTTCGGCGCTGTCGACCTGAGCGAGGACCAGCACCGGGTCAGCGACGTGCTGATCGAGGCGGTGCGGGCGTCGCGGTTCAAGCCCTTTCTGCTCGACGGCGTTACCGGTTCGGGCAAGACCGAGGTCTATTTCGAGGCGGTCGCCGAAGCGCTGCGGCAGGACAAGCAGGTGCTGGTGCTGCTGCCCGAAATCGCGCTGACCGAGCCGTTTCTCGACCGGTTCAAAATACGGTTCGGGGCCGAGCCGCTGGCCTGGCACAGCGGCATGAAACAGTCCGAGCGCAAGAAGAACTGGCGGGCGCTGGCGGAAGGCACGGCGAAGGTGATTGTGGGCGCGCGCTCCGCGCTGTTCCTGCCTTATGCCAATCTCGGCCTGATCATCGTCGACGAGGCGCATGAGACCAGCTTCAAGCAGGAAGACGGGGTGCGCTATCACGCCCGCGATGTCGCGGTGATGCGCGGGCTGTACGAGCAGATTCCGGTGATCCTGGCCTCCGCCACCCCCGCGATCGAGAGCCAGCACCAGGTCGAACAGGGCAATTATGAGCTGCTCGAACTGCCGGCGCGCTTTGGTGGAGCGACGATGCCGGAGATCGAGGCGCTGGACCTGACGCAGGATGTGCCGCCGCGCGGCAACTGGCTGGCGCCGACGCTGGTCAACGCGCTGGAAGAAAATCTCGAGCGCGGCGAGCAGTCGCTGCTCTTTCTCAACCGGCGGGGCTTTGCGCCGCTGACCCTGTGCCGGACCTGCGGCCACCGGATCGACTGCCCCAATTGCACCGCATGGATGGTCGAGCACCGGCTGACCCGGCGGCTCGCCTGCCACCATTGCGGCCATGTCATGCCGATCCCGGAAAAATGTCCGGAATGCGGCGACGAGGACAGTCTGGTCGCCTGTGGCCCCGGGGTCGAGCGGATCTGCGACGAGGTCAAGATGCTGTTTCCCCAGGCACGGACCGCTATTGTCACCTCCGACACGATCTGGTCACCGCAGAAGGCCGCCGATTTCGTCCACCAGATGGAGGCCGGGGCGATCGATATTGTCGTCGGCACCCAGCTGGTCACCAAGGGCTATCATTTTCCCAATCTGACTCTGGTCGGCGTGGTCGATGCGGATATCGGGCTGGAGGGCGGCGATCTGCGCGCGGCCGAGCGCAGCTTTCAGCAGATCGCCCAGGTGGCGGGCCGCGCCGGGCGCGCGGAAAAGCCGGGCCGGGTCTATGTCCAGACCCGCATGCCCGATGCACCGGTGATCCAGGCGCTGATCCGCAATGACCGGGAGGGTTTCTATGCCGCCGAGATCGAGGCGCGGCGACAGGCCCTGGCGCCGCCCTTTGCGCGCTGGGCAGCAATCATCGTGTCGTCGGAAGACAATAGCGAGGCGATGGAGACGGCGCGGCTGATTGGCCAGACCGCACCGAAGCTCGACGGATTCTCGGTCTATGGCCCCGCCCCTGCCCCGCTGGCGATGCTGCGCGGCCGGCACCGGCACCGGCTGCTGGTCCATGCGCTGCGGTCGGTCGACCTGCAGAATATCATGCGCGACTGGCTGGAACAGCTGGAATGGCCGCGCGCGGTGCGAGTCGGCGTCGATGTCGATCCCTATAGTTTTGTTTGACCGCAATATTCTCTGTGCTTGATGCGAAGCTTTGGGTTGGGTAGCGCTGGTGCTGCACATGGCTCCGCATCAAGTGCGGAGCACAAAAATTGAAAGCCGCTCCATGAACCGCATTCTCGCGCTATTTCTTCTGGTCACGACCGCTCTTCTGACAGGTCCAGCCCAGGCCGATCCCGCCGATATCAGCGCCGCAAGCCGCTCGGTCGTGCGGGTCGTGCTGGCTGCCAAGGACGGGGACAAGGTCGCCTTTGTCGGCCATGGCAGCGGCTTCATGGTCGCGCCGGACAAGGTTGTGACCAACGCCCATGTGGTCGAGATCGCGCGTCAGGAACCCTCGGTCGTCATCGGCATCATCCCCTCGCAGGGCGGGATCAGCTATGGCGGCAAAATAATCGCCTATTCGCCGAACAATGATCTTGCGCTGATCCAGGTTCTCGACGACGGCCGATTGCCGCCGATGACGATTTTCGGAGGTGCGGTGGACGATGGCGCGGATGTGGTGGCGATCGGCTATCCCGGTTCCGTCGACCGGGCCCAGGGCCTTGATCTCGATGACCTGATCACCCCGATGTCGCCGGTCAAGACCACCGGCACCGTGTCCGGCGGACGCACGACCAAGCAATTTGACACGCTGCTCCACACCGCGCCGATTGCGTCGGGCAACAGCGGCGGACCATTGATCGACAATTGTGGCCGGGTGCTGGGCGCGAACAGCTTTGGCTCGATCAGCGACGGCAATGATGCCGAATTCGGCTTTGCCGTCTCCGCCCGGGAGATATTGGGATTTCTGCGCAAGGCCGGGGTCAGCGTCGGTGTGACTGCTACGCCCTGTCGTTCGGCGGCGGAGATCAGCCAGCAGGAGCGGCTGCGCGAAACCGCTGCGCGTGCCCAGGTCGCCGCAGCGAAAGCCGCCGAGGCCGACAAGCGCGAACGGGCCGAGAGCAAATTGCGGACCAAGATATCGCAGGATATCATCGCCGAGCGGGAAAACCGGATCGCCCTGGCTGCGCTGCTGCTGGCGCTGTCGCTGCTGGCGGCTGGCGGCGCGGCTGTCCTGTTCGTCCAGGGCAAGCGCAATCCGGGGATCGGTGCGGCCGCTGGCGCGGCGGTTCTGCTGCTGGGCGCGGTCATCCTCTTCCTCTCCCGTCCCGACTTCAGCGAGATTGATGACCGCGTCGCAGCGGCGATGACCGACAAGAAGGACAGCCTCGGGTCGGCACAGAAACGCCTTGCCTCAGCCGGCAAATATCAATGCACGATCAACCCCCAGCGCAGCCGGATCACGGTGTCGCAACAGGACGAACTGACGCTCGACTGGACCGATGGCGGCTGCGTCAACGGCCGCACGCAATATGGCCGTGACGGTGCTAAATGGTCCCGGATATTTGTCCCCAATCAGGAACAGACGGTGACGATCAGCAGCTTCCGGCCGGACAACGCAGAATTTACCGAAGAACGCTATCTGATGGGGCTGGACGCGATGACCAGAGCGCGGGCGATCCGCGCTCAATATGGCAACAAGGCCTGCACCACCGATCCCCAGGCGCTGACCGACATCGAGGAAATGGTCAAGGCGATCCGGGCAGAACTGCCGGGTCAGGCGAACGAGAGCCTGGTCTATGAATGCAAGACGCTAGCTCAATAATCCGGCTCCGCGCCGGCAAATATTTTTGCCGCCTGCCCTTCCAGCCATTTCATCGCGGCCGCCCAGGGCTGGTGCCCGTGGCTGATCCTGGCGACGCCCATATGGGCAAGCTCGGCATGGCCGGGGCCATCGGGCGAGCGCAGGATATTGACTGGCAAGGGGGATTTGTCGCAAAGCGCGGCGATGCAGCGAGCGTCGCTGAGAAACGGGACGAACAGGCTGCCTGCCCCGGCATCCGCATAGACAGCGGCCCGCTCCAGAACCCGGTCGACCAAAGCCATACCCGCGACCTCGGTGGATTGCCCCCGAAACACATCGCAGCGGGCGTTGACCCACAATCCGGTTGATGCAGCGGCGGCCACACGTTCGGCGAAAACCTCCGGTGCCAGCAGCCGGTCTTCGCCCGGCATCCGATCCTCCATATTGATGCCGCATGGGCCTGCATCGCGGGCCCGCTGGACCGATCGACGCACCTCAGCTGCATTGGCACCATAGCCGGCCTCCATATCAATGCTCACCGGCAGGTCGGTTGCGGCAACGATATGGTCAAGATTGGCGATGGCTGCGTCCAGCGGCAAGGCCTCTCCATCGGCAATGCCCTGCGCGCCGGCGACGCCGTAGCTTCCTGTCGCAAGGGCTTTTGCGCCAGCCCTGGCAACGGCCCTGGCGCTGCCCGCATCCCAGATATTGATCAGGATCAGGGGATTTCCGGGCACATGCAGATCACCAAAGCGCTTTATCTTGTCGGTCATTCCGCTTCCTTCTCCAGCAGTTTTCCCTTTATCTCCAGCCCATAGGCATAGCCGCCCATCGTCCCGTCGCTGCGCACCACCCGGTGACAGGGAATCAGGACGGCGACATGATTGGCGCCATTGGCGCTGCCGACCGCACGGACGGCTTTCGGTTTGCCAATGGCGGCGGCGATATCGGCATAGCTGCGGGTCTCGCCTTCCGGAATCTTGCGCAATTCCTGCCAGACCGCTTCCTGGAAGGCGGTGCCCTGGACATCGAGCGGGATATTGTGCGGGCGGCCCGGTGCTTCCACCTGCGCGACCACATCGTCCAGCAGCTTCTGAAAGTCATCACTGCCCTCGCGGATATCCGCTTTCGGAAAGCGTTTGCGCAATTCCTTTTCGCCTTCGTTGAAGGAGAGGCAGCACACACCCTTGTCGGTTGCGGCGACCATCATCCGGCCGAGCGTTGTTTCGACAGTGGCCCAGTGCACTGTTACTCCCTGCCCGCCATTTTTCCACACGCTCGGTTTCATGCCCATTTTCCGTTCCTCGTAAAAGCGCGATGCCGATCCATAGCCGGCATCATATATTGCCTCGGTGACCGACGCACCGCCTGCCAGCGCATCCTTGACCCGTTCGGCGCGCAGCGCCCGCGCATAGGCCGCCGGTGAAAGGCCGGTTTCGCGCTTGAAAATACGCTGAAGATGGGCGGGCGAATAGCCGGTCAGACCGGCCAGTTCATCAAGCCCCGGGGCGTTTTCGGCGGTGCGGATGGCATCAATCACCGCTTGCACCGCCGCCTCGTCACGCGCCACATCATTCGGGCGGCAGCGCAGGCAGGCGCGCAGGCCGGCGACTTCCGCCTGCTTTGCCGTGGCAAAGAAGCGTACATTTTCGCGCCTGGGGTGGCGGGCGGCGCAGGACGGGCGGCAATAGATACCGGTGGTCATCACGCCCGTGACAAACCGGCCATCGAAGGAACGGTCCCGGTTGGTCACTGCCCGCCATGCCATTTTGTCATCGACCATTGTCAGCCTCCGGATTCGCAAATAATCTCTAGTCGATCTGGACGCATCCGCCCAGAAGCGCTTCCCGTATCTTGCGATCAAAGCAATTTTACCGGGCAGCTTATTGGAAAGCACCAAAAACCGGTCTTTTGCCCTTTCCCGAAAATGATTCCCACAGCCGTCTTGCATCGCAGCAAAATGGTTGCTAGACGCCGCGCATCCGTGG
>TARA_R110002033_G_scaffold132930_1_pt1 | contig 10535 bp, 5 predicted proteins | sample TARA_R110002033 | Tara Oceans TARA_R110002033 (sample SAMEA4397051) | marine metagenome | biome: Polar Biome; feature: [SRF] surface water layer (ENVO:00010504); material: water (ENVO:00002006), including particulate matter (ENVO:01000060) such as... | depth 5 m
TCTATTTACTGTTTATTATTATTTCACTACCAACACTAAAGATCTCTGCTTTTTCTTTAGAATCATTAGCAAACTTAGCTTCAGCGTAATAACCTATTAAATCACCTGATGATTGATCATATTTAGAAAACATTAAAAAATCACCTACAAGCGGCTTGTATGTATTTGAAACAACTGTTTCATCAACTTCTAAAGACCACTGGTTGTCACCTAAAAAATTTATTTGCCTTAACACTCCTACTATGTGCGTTGCATCGGTATCAACTGTTGTTGGTCCTCCCTGCAGATCGTTAGCGCCAGCTTGTTGCAAAGTAGTTCTAGCATATATCATGTCACCAACTTGCAGTGAAACATTTAGGTAGTTTGGAAGTGTTAAATTTAGTGTTATCATGTAGTAAGATTAATATTAATAACCTGTAGAGCGAGGTTTAACTATTAAGTTATTGTTAATAGGAGTAGCCGAAATGATTATACATGAACCATCATCAACAACTGCTAATGGATCGTAGTTTGTTGCGGTTGGATCCGTGCAACCTACAACATAAGTACAGCTACCATCATCAACACCTGCACCAGGATAATAATTTGTAGCTATTGGATCTGTACAGCCGTAGACAATTGCAATACATGAACCATCATCAATAGTAGCTAGTGGATTATAATTAGTTGCAAAAATAGAATCAGTACATCCAGGTATATCACAAGGTGGATACTTACTAGAACATATACTACGTGCACTAATAGGACCTCCAGGCAAAGGCTCGCAACAACAAGAACCATCGTCAACGTTTGCAATAGGATCATAATTAAAAGCTATATCATCAGTACAACCTTTAACGTCAGGGTACAAACAACTACCATCATCTTGAGTAGCCAGTGGGTTGTAGTTTGTTGCTGTAATATCTATACAACCACAAACTGTTCCACCACCACCACTACTTGCTGTTCCAGTAATAGGACCCATACCCATAAAACCAAAAGTAGTAGTGTCATAAGGATCTGGGCCCGAATTTCCAAAAGGTTGAGATGGTGGAAAAGGACCTTGGTATTGCACTAGTAAACCTTGTTGAAATTGTTTGTGGTATGCTTTAAAAGTAGCGAAAGATACTCCTTGTACGTAGTTACCCCCGTAATTAGTGTTATATAGCGCTATCATCTTGTCAATAACATCAATAGCCGCTCCATTAGATGTCGGGGTTACTCTCGTGGCATTAGAACTATCAGTTGATCCTATAGGTAAAGGCCCAGGGTTATTGAGTGGGACTATTGGATTCAATTGGCCTCCATTAACATTACCATTATAGATCTGCCAAGATTGAGTGTTCACAGGTCGCACCCATTGATTGATTTCACCAGTTACATAGCCAGGCTCACTTGGATCAACCATACACGTGTTGGGATCATTACTGCTAAAGAGTGTTGACTGTGTAGGATCTATTAACGCGGGCCACATCACATCTTGGTAAGTAAGGGTTGGGTTGTCAAACAGGTATTCCCAAATTTTGCCGAGCCAAATGCCACTTGCATAGGTAGCTACTTTGAGGTCAAGAACAACACCGCTAGCAGCTATTAGACTACTACACACTCCACGACCAGTTACAATTGGATTACCTGGCACATCTACGCATGCGATACCGGCTGATGTAAATCCAATTCCTTGGAATGTAAAGTCGCAGGTATCTGCTTTTATACTCGTGTCTACAGTTTTATTTATATTGTTAAACCACTTTCCTTCTTTATCTAAAAACTCATTAACGTAACCTTCTTCTTTATTTGTAGTTATAGATTCTACAAACCAACCTGGTTTATCAGATAAGTTATAGTACTCTTGATCGTTATATACTGTTGATGGTTGTAAGGGTAATGCTAAGGAAGAAGATGTAAATTTATCAACTTTAGATTGACTACCTTCGTAGTTTAAAGTGTTAAACACTTTAACTGAACCAGGATCAGCGTTTAAAATAACGTTAAGTGAAGATGGGGTAAACACACTGTAAAAAGTATTTCTATCTTGATTTTCACTGTAGTGTAAATATAAGTTACCTTTATCAAAAGTGTAATAGTCATTAGCTAAGCTAATACCCATTTGCATGCTTTCAAAAGATTTAAAACTAACCCATCCATTAACTTTTTCACTAAAGCTTAAAAGTTTATTCGGTCCAAGTCCAGTTTGAGTTATTCTAAAGTTAACAAGTTCTCCAAAATTCATAAACCCAGAACCAATATCAATATTTTTAAACACATTGTTAAGTGTATTGTCTGGATTGAGGTAGCGAGGATAAATAGGTGCAACACCTGTTGTTTGATTTACTATTAAATTAGATATTTGTATTTTAACATAATTATCAGAACTAGTGGCAATAGGATCTCCGTTAGCATCAAGAGCTAAGCTTGATTGCAATGTTAAACCTTTTTCAATACTCGTGATAGTAGTTCCAATTGGCACTAACTTATCTCCAGTGTTTGGATCAGTAAACTCAATAATAGAACCTACTATTATAGCGTTTACATTTGGTATGTTATTCCACACACTTAGTTTAATCCAAATACCATCATCAAGTGGTGGGTGTAAGCTTATTGTATTGCCAATAGTTTTACCTTTACCAGGTATAAAACCTCTAGCAAAAACAATATTGTTATTTGTTAAGTTTATGTTGTACTCATCATTTCTATCATCAAAACTACCAACTAGCTTTCCATGGTCTTTTAGGTTGTCTCTAAACCAATCTTTCATTCCAGAGTCAGATATAGGTGTTAAACCATCTTTAGACAATCTTAACACCACTCCTCTTACTCTATCTGTAAAGTAAGCTCTATAACTTTCCGATGCAAATGATTCTGGATTTGTTGATATACCATACTCTCCAGTAAACGGAATTGTTTGACCAAGAACTCTATCTGTAGCTATTAACTGAGGATTTCCATCAGCATTAAACAAAGCATCTTTATTAGCTGAAATTCTTAATATCTTATCCTCACACAGGGTTACTAAATCAGAGTCTCTAGAATATAGTTTTTGAATACTACCGTATTTAGGGTTTATATCTTTTGTTATTTTTTCTGCTTGTATAAATTGATTTAAATTATTTATTCCAGATATAGAGTTGTATATACCTGAGTAAATTAAACCATATTTTCTGTGCTCTTCTTTGTACTCTTGTTCTAGTGTTGTTGATGCTTTTACTCCATTAGATATAAACGGAGCATTAAAGTTGTCTCTAATTCTATTTGATTCAACTCCATTAGCAAAAGAATAACAATTATGCCAAGGCAAAGAAAATTCATTATCAACTAAATCTCCTTCAATCTCTAGAACCCACCGTGTAGTTACGGTTGATCCAGGAACATTAGGAAGAGCGGTAACGCTATTTATTTCAGTTTTAATAATTAAATCATCTGGCCTAAAAAACTCTTCAAGTAGTGCTACAGCTGGAGCGCTAGCTGTTAGTGGTAAAATACCTGTAGAAGATTGTGTAGAATTTTCGACTATAATTCTATCTTCATCATACCCTACAACGTAAAAAAGACTTACTATAAGTGTAAGATTAGTTAAAGAACTTTGAGCAAATTTAGTACCAAGTGGAAAAGCGTCACTTATATTATCAGCATCCACGCTCATAGGTACAGAACCACAAGCTTCATAGTAAACATCTAGTGGAGTTAAATCTTTAGGCTCTGTTTCCCATATAGCTGGATTTTCAGATAAAACTTCTGTTGGTTGTATATCGTCAATCCATTCAAGAGTGTAGCCAACAGCTCCAATTGCTCCTGTACCAAAATCTCTACCCACGGTGTTGAAGTTAAACTCAGAATTTTGACTATAACCATTCATACCAACTTGAACAAAATTGTAGGTATCTACATTTACTGCTGGTTTTTTGGCCGCTGAAGTTATTGATATGTATTCAGTTGGATCTATAGCGCTATTGTAACCACCAAGTATTAGTTCGTAATACTGGGCTGGAGTAGGTCCAGGGTTTATTTTTCTTACAACAAGAAAATTATTTAAACCACCGTAGTCGCTAGTTAAAACAGTACCGCCTCCAGTTCCTGCAATAAATGATTTTAGTGCCATGCCTTCGTGAAGTGTAACCGTGCTATTACTATTATCTGTGGTTGTTATTGTTGAAACGTATATTTTTAAAGGATCAGTTATTGAAGAGAAATCTAAAACGTTACCACTAGGACCAAGAACTGAATCTAGAGAAAAGCTTAACCCATTTGTTATTTCACCTTTCTGCATTGGGTTCCACGCTAACGCTGGGCTTATACCACTAATACCCCATTGCTTTGTCATGTTAAAACTTAGCTTTTCAGCCATACTATTAAGATCTTGTGACCTTAGAATGTTGCTCCCAAGCGCTGCTTTGTATGAATCTTGCTCTGTTAGTGGACCAGTATTTAGCCCTTGTAGCACCGGTCCGTGACTATGTCTCATACGCTCATCAGTACTAACTGCTCCTCCTAATACGTATTCTGTTTTAGTTGGATCTTCTTTCCATCTAAACTTATACCCACTGTTTATTCGGCTAATAAAATCAGCGTTAAAGCCGTCGTCGTAATTGTTGTTACCACCTGGGCCGTTCCAATTTCCAACATTCCAAAAACCATGTGGACTCGCACCAGCTGTAGCTCCTATTAACCCTCCAAAAGCAAGTTCCATACTCCAATCACCACCTGCAACAAGTGTTTTAATTCCATCGCTATATTTATAATCTTGCTCGTTAGTTTTAATATTTAACTCGTAATTTGTTGTGCTAGTAATTTTACCGGCACTTTGCCCTTCGTCTATAAACCAAACCTCATTGTTTTGGGCTGACGCAACATCTGATTTAAAAGCGCCAGACGTGTTATCTTCATGATACCAATATACGTCTTGTGCAAGTGGACCACCAGAACCTTTCTTTTTTTCCCAATTAGATGTCATACCTGTTAATCCTTGGTTTGAGGAATGTGTGGGGTCAAAATTTCTAGTTGCTCGATGCCAAGTGCTTTCTGCGTTTGTGTGGTAACCAAATTCTAAATGCCAATCATCAGCTGGTACAAATTCTTGTACATTATTGTGAGAGTTTGGGTAGTTTACGTTTGGTATTGATGTGGTTGTAGTTGATCCGTTAGTATCTTTCAAATGCACCAAAACTTGGAAACCATTAGTATTTAACTCAACATCTGCTTCTAATGAAGTTTGGACTGTTGATGAAGTCGTAAAAAGTGTATTGGAAAGTATAGGCAATATATTTTGATCAACTCCTATACCATCAATAAAATCGTAGTCTTTAACAGTATATTTTCTAAAGTATAGTGCGTGTGCAGTAAACTCGTCAACATTATAGTAGCCATAAGGAGCGATATCACCCATACCCGTAGGGCTTGTAATTTTCCAATTACCACTTGTTTTATCAAATCCTTTTCCTTTAGTAAGAAAACGGGTAGCACTAGTATCACTCGATGCTTCAGCTGTATGTTTTTTTACCATGTTACTTTTCATAGAGTATACTTTTCTAGACGAAGCTACTCTTTTCCCTCCTCCAATCAAAGTGGATTCAATGTTGTTTCTAAAAACTTCATCAAAATATATTTTAACAAAAAATCTACCGTCAAATCTATCTAAATTCTCTACTTTATACTTATATATATTTACTATAGCGTTAGTTTCTATTTTAGATTGACCAACGCCAGACGGATCGTCTGTTATAAAATTAACATCATTACCAAGAGGAGTCTCTAACTGCACTGTGTATTTACTATCGCTTAGCGGAATTAATGGAGTTCCTGAATCGGCATCAAAATCATGAGCAATAGAAACTATCTTATATCTTTCAGATAACTCGTCTGAACCAACTTTACCAAACTCAACGTATAGCTCATCTTCAGAGTCAACTAAATTTCTACCAGATGTTGCAAAAAACGGCTCGTAATTCATTTTAAACTCACTAAAACCTTCAAACGGAGCGTCGCTAGCGCCAGTTCCAAACAAATCTTTTGTGGTACCTGGAATATGGTTTATTATTACAGCTTTTCTTTTTGTTGTTTTTATAAAATCAGGGGCTTCATTTTCAATTGCTAAAACTTTATATCTAGCAGCCTCTGTAACTAAAGTATCTTGGTCAGATCCTTTTTTTAAAATTAAAAAAGTATCTATATCAATTTTGTTTCTATCACTCGATGGGAACGCAAGCCAAATATTATTATCTCCAGCGCTATACCATCTATCCATAGCCATGTTGTAATATTCAGAACTTGTTTCTTTAACAAAAAACTTAAAATGAGTTAGTGTTTGTGGGTAATCATCTGAGTTGAATTGAACTTCAAATCTGTTTGCTTTATCAGCAAGAGCTTTGTCAACTTTAACAGTACCGCTTGAATTAGATAAAACAGGGGTTTCTCTACCAAATTCATCTAAAAAAACAACACCTAACTGATACTCTCTTAAAGATTTAATTGATTTAAAAGCGCTAGTTGAAAGCGCTGTTCCCTCCCAAAGAAATTGAAGACCACTTTTACTTGAATCTGAAAAGCCATTGCTTAAACCAACTGAAAAATTAGGAATATAATTATTACCGTCTAGAGACATTAAATCGTAATTCTGAGTGTAATTAGCATATACAATTCTATTTCCAGTTATATCTTGTGCTAATGCTCTTTTTGGAACATTATCATAAGGTCTTAGTAGTTGATTTGAAGGTAGTATACTACTTATAGCTTCTATTGAAATAACAAAAGGAGTTTCTGGAATACTAGTAGTAGCGCTTGACGCTTTCATAGAGTTCCACATGTTATCACCTGTAGCTACATAATCATTTGGTTTTATAGTGTCTACAATATAAATACTTGGAGAGGCATCGTCTTTAAATAAAATATCAACAGCAACAACATCATCAGGCGTTTGAGATGTAACAGCGTTAAACAACTCTACTTTTGACAGTCTATTTGTCATACCTATATTATAACCTTTTCTAGGGTGATAATCAAATGGACCAGGTATAAATGCTACTTGAGTAAACGGAGCAAAGGTAGAGTACTCGCCATCTTCAAATTTATATCTATAAGAAAACCTTGGGTACTTAAACTCAAATAATTTTTCAGATTCATCAAATAAATCTATAACGTATTTTAAATTTGGTTTGTCGGTTGCTAAAGGAGGAGTACCATCTATAGATGTTGCTTCTATAACAATAGTGTCATAAAGAGTTCCTCCTACTAGTGGATTTACAAAAATTGGACCAACATCTGTAATAACACCTCTTATAACAAAATCTGTCAAAGGTAATCCTGGTGGTGTTCCATCATCATTATACGCTTGTATAACTACTTTTTGCCCTACAAATTTATCCACCAAGGTGATAGCGCCAGGCTTAAACATTCCGTCTAGCATTTCTATTGGTCCTCCACCTGGAGTTACACTTGTGAGTTGTCTCTCTAGTCTTGCAGAATTTAAACCATCTGATACTTCTACCGCGAACCTATTGCTACCCGCTTCAGTTGAAAGGCCTGAAAAGTTATGTGTTCCTGGTGGGTTTAACGTAGGTTCGTTTAAAAACGAACTAGTACCATCGTCAGTTGGTGATATCTCTATTACTGCTGTGTATATTTTTTTTGGATCCCTGCTTTGATGCAACTCCATGTCTAAAGCAACTTGAGGGCCTTTTTTAATAACGGTTATATGCTTTTCTTCAATAGGAGTTAACAAACCAGACATGTTGTTTCTTAGTTGGGTTTGAGTTAACTGATTAGCAAAAGATACTGTACCTTCTTTACAGCGTTGTACGTTTATTTTTCTAGGTTCATTAACGTTATCTGTCCAAAATAACAAACCATCAATTATGTTTATACCCGTTATAATCTTATCACCAGGAAATTTTAATACATCTTTGTTTAAATCAACAAAAATAAACTCTGGCGAAGCATCACCTTTTCTCCAAGATAATATATAATCAGCATCTGGAGTCCACACTAAATAGTACATAGTGTCAACTTTTTCATCTGAAATAGCCCCAAGAACTAAAGCCTCGCTTGTTAAAGGTAAAAGAGGTGATAACTCATCATAAACACCAGAATCATTAGGTATTAAAACAAATATTTGTTCGTTACCTAATACGTTCTGAGCAGTACCAACATCAGAATCTTCTGAAGTTGCAACCTGTATGTTCATTGCATCTCTATACTCTCCATTGGGAACCAAACGCTCATCGTTGTCTTTGTTCATCTTCCCACCCATAAACTGGTGTTTAATTTCTGGCATGTACTAGTGTTTTATTTGTTTCGATTTACCTCTTAAAATTTGAGTAAGTTCTTCTAACTTAAGATTTGATAATCTTAATTTTGCAGTTCTAATAGCTGCAAACCTTTCCTTCTTAAACCTGTTAACTTGGTACTCTGGAACATTAGCTTTACCAGATAAAATAGCATGTGATATCCACTTGTACATTGCTTCTTCAGCAAACTTGTGAACTTGCATCTCACCATCAGTACCAAGACTATCGCTTATGTAATCTAAGATCACAGTTTTTCCACTAATATTAGAGCTAAAATGAATTTTTCCACTAATAGAGTCAATGTAAAAAGATCCGTTTATTTGTGCGTGTTGAGGATCTAAACCATATCTTTTGTTGTCATAGTGATGTTCATGGTTATGATGATCATGGTAAGTATCGTGGTGGTGGTTAGGTTCATGCGACTTGTAGTTTGACCAAGTGTTAGAGTCTTTTATTTCTGATGAAACAAAAGTAACCTCACCACCTGTTACAGCTGTATCTGGTAGTTGATCAACTACTATTGTTGTTGTGAAAACATTTGTCACAACAGTTCCCACTGGAAAGTTATCGTGAGAAACTATCATACCAACTTTAATGTTTGTTAATTCAGAAGCAGTTCCTGTTATTTTTTGATCAACTAAGTTCCACGATAAATTTTCAACTATATAAGATTCTTTTTGAGGTAGGAATAAAGAGCCATCAGTTTTTTCAAAAGTTAATGTTGTGCCATTGTTATCATAAAGCGGAAGTACTGCGGATGCAGAACTATCTTCTATAGTTATTGTTGTTATGCTAGCAGCATTAGAGGTTGATGCAACTATAGTACCCGCTGGTATATACGGTCCAGTAACTAACATACCAACTAAAATATCTTTATACTCTTTGTCTAACACAATAGTGTTAACTGTAGAATCTAACGTTCCAACTGCTTGCAACGTAAAATTACCATCAGCATCTTGTAGTGGGCTTGGTTGTGGATTTGAAGTTTTTGAAGCTGGATATAAAAGATGTTTTATGCCAGCTGAATCTACCGAGCTAATTTTTGTGTAATTAACGTAGTCTTGAGGCAGTGTCATTTGTAGTGATGCTGGTACCGTTATTTCTTGGGCTTTCACAGATTTTAACGTATCAAACGATAATTCAGCTAATGCTCTTTGAGCGTGAAAAGCTACGTCTATTCTTTTTGCTTTTGGTATAATTTTATCTTCACCAACATAAACTAACATAAATTGATTTATAATATCTTTTAAAGAAACAAACTGATAGTTTCCAAAATCATTACTATTATAATACTCTTGTTGAGTGCTGTTTAATAACGCCATTTATTTTATTGTTTTTCTTGTTGTATTTGTGTTTGTTCTAGAGTTTGGCCAACTTGCACCACTTCTTGTGCTTTTAAATTTATACCTGCAAGTTTTAGTATTTTATAAACTAATTCAGTTTCTTCTGAAGCATGTAAACTAAAGTTTACAGCTATATTATCGTTGTATAGTGGTTTATCATTAACTACAACGTAAGCCCACTGAACTGTTGGAGGTCTCATTATATAGTTTATACTCATATCAAGATTATTACTTGGAGTAGCGTATGTATCTTCTGCAATAGCAACTTTTAATCCAAGAGAGCCAGTAAAACCTATTGGTCTTCCTAATGTTGGAGCTGTTAGCGGACTACATCTAGCCGCGTCAAAATCCTTGCTGTTTAACATTTCAACTTGATTTTTACCAATGCTAATAGTGCCTATTTTATATATTTCTTGATGCGGTATTTCCATGATATTATTTGCACTCGGCATATTAGTTATCATCCATACTTCATCTTGGTCAACTTCAAATAAACCAATTTTTTCATATAAAACACTTAGCGGATCAGAGTACTCTTGCATATTGCCAGGCGCTCTGTCGTATTGTTTTATATCGTAGAAATACTGTTCGAATATTTCCATTTGAGATTGATTGGCAAGCAAGTTAAATTCTTGAGGCGTTATATAACCTCTTTGCTCTTTATTAGCTAAAACTAATACTCTTTGATATACTGTGTCTATGCTTACCGCCATAATTTTTATTTATTGTTATAAGGAAATAATCTGTTTAAAGTATCTTTTCTTTGTTCACACCCACAATCTTTATTTGTTATTTTACTTATTTTATCTACAACTTTTTTAACACCAGTTGCTTTTGTTATTTTTTGTATTGTATCTCCTAAACCTTTTGACTGTTCTTGCATGTAGTTAAGTTTAGTAGTTTACGATCGCCCCGTAGAGCGACCGCATCTACAGTT
>TARA_R110002033_G_scaffold158514_1_pt1 | contig 10535 bp, 8 predicted proteins | sample TARA_R110002033 | Tara Oceans TARA_R110002033 (sample SAMEA4397051) | marine metagenome | biome: Polar Biome; feature: [SRF] surface water layer (ENVO:00010504); material: water (ENVO:00002006), including particulate matter (ENVO:01000060) such as... | depth 5 m
AGCATGAAGTAGTTAAATTAGCTGGATTCTAGAAACTTCGAGATTATTTCAATTAGGAGGGAGTTCCGAGAGGTATTGAGAGCCTTCGTATTTCTGTAAAAGTTCCTTATCTTAATCGGATAAGTTTTTTTTTATAATATTTTTTGAGGAAAATAATAAATAAAATTTAATACAACTAGAATAGTCGATCCTGGGGTCTCGAAGCTTATGTAGTACTGAGATTATGTGAGAGCCCTGATAGCTATTGGGGATCGTCGCCTTTCTGTGAAGAATCCTTATCCTAACCGGATAAGGATTTTTTGTTGTATAGTAGTTTTAAAAAAGAGTATAGACTAATTTAATATCAACAAAGTAAACAAGGTGGATAGAGTGTTGAAATTTAAGAGAACTGAGGTTATGTAGCTGCTCCAATAACTACTGGGGGTCGTCGCCTTTCTATAAAGAATCCTTATTCTCACCGGATAAAGATTTTTTATTGTATAATAGTTTTAAAAAGAAAGATCGATAAATTTAATATTAACAAAGTATACAAGGTTGATGGGATGTTGAAATTGAAGAGTATTGAGGTTATGTAGTAGGTCCGATAGCTATCGGGAGTCGTTGCCTTTCTTTAAAGAACCCTATTCTTAAAGAAAAAGTTTTTTTTAGTTGAATAGGGTTTTATTGAACGCAATCAATTATTCTTCTCAAAATTCTAGTTGTGAGATGAAAATTATTGTTTATATCGTCATTTAGAGTCCGTTTTTATACATAACTTATTATGATATTAATTCTAAATCTTGCTAGCTGCTATAAGTCAATATTAGGAATTCTTATTTCGTAAATCATTTTATGTATTTACATTCTCATCTTAATATTTGTTGATAATTTGGTTTTGTTAAGTGCGTAAGGGATAGAAGTGGTATCCTTTTATATTATTTACTCTAAAAGTAGAGTAAATAATATAAAAGATAAGACGGATAGCCCGACCGATAAGGTCACGCCACAATCTTTTGCTTTTTTATACAAATTCTTTTTCTCCTTTTAGATTATAATAATTTAATCAAATTAGGTGTAAATTAATTTTATCGTTTGTCTTTGTGAAGGGCAACTACAATTTTCTGCAAATATTTTAATTTTTCAATCTAAACTTCAATAATTTGTTTGGCCTAGTGTTTAACGTTATTGCACATGAACCTGAAATAAGATTTGAAGAATTATTAATTTTTATCTATCTCATATTTTATGTATTGATACGGTTGTATACATAATTATACATGCTAAACATTTTTATTTATAGTCATATTTTGATTTTACTTATAATTTATACGGTAATACCAATATAATTCAAACTCTTCGATCTTATCAAATTCTTGAAGTAGTTTTAGCGCACTTAATTCTGCAAATTTGAACTATTCCGTCAAATAATCTTAGCTCCGGGATTTTGTTTATTAATGAAATTTTAGAACTTCCTCTATTTGAGAATTGAATGTAGTTTGTCATCAGAGTTTTTAATTCAATTTTTTATGAGAATGTTTATAGCCTTATGATGTATTTCTTTTAATAGGGAAGCTAGCCTATCATTATGTTTCGCTTTAATTTACAGACTGATACTGCTGACAGTTTTCTTGTATTTCTCCCATTAAGTTGATATGAGCTATAAATGAGATGATTTAATTGTTTTTGTATTACAAAATAATTAGAAGTTTAAAATAGGGGAACAATAATATTATTGAGTAAAAATTAAATAATTTTTTAGTGTTGAATTCTGAATGTAGATTTTAGATATATTAATGTATGTTGAGCTTTTTGTAGTCTGCTCTATTTTTCTAGATCTAGTTTTATCTTTCTCTCCATTAAGTAAATTTTGCGCATGTATATAAATTATAAAGATTTTAACAATAGTAATTTTAAAAAATAACCTTTATTTTGTAGCTATATACTTAAGATAATAATAAAAGTATGTAGTTTGTCGATTAAATGTACGTTTAAACGATAAAAGTTTATATATTTGACAACAGACAAACATTATTAATCAGTCGGAGAATTTAAAATTTTAAATTCTTTAACGTTTAAATCTAAATATTATGAAAGCAAAATTACTTAGTTTATTATTATTAGGATCAGTTATTTTTACTATGAATTCTTGTTCATCTGATTCAAGTGAAGGTGCAGTTACTGCAAACGCAATTGCAAAATCAAAAGAAGTTTCTACCTATGTATATAGTGCAGAAGAATTGAAAGCGATGGAGCTAATTAACGAATACAGAGTTAGTGTAGGTTTAAATGCATTGAAAACAATCAACCACATTTCCTTCAAATCTGAGGAGCATGATTTCTATATGATTAGTAATAATGTTGTTAATCATGACGATTTTGTTGCACGTAGTCAAAATATAATCGAAGTTCTTGATGCTAGCAAAGTAGGTGAGAACATAGCTTATAATTACAACACACCGGAAGGAGCTTTAAAGGCTTGGTTGAATAGTGAATCACACAAAAAAAATATTGAAGGGAACTTCACTCACTTTGGACTTGCAATTAAAAAAGACAGTGTTACTGGTAAGAAATACTATACTAATATATTTGCTAAAATTTAGGTTTATGTTTGGGTTAAATCATAATTATTAAATAATGAATTGCTTTCATATTTAAGGAGCCAGTCAAAACAAGTTTGTTTTTACTGGCTTTTATTTTTATATAAATTGATGGCACCCCTAATTAGTTCATTATGTTGGACTTAATATGCTTTAGCTGTGTGGTGTTATTTTTTTTCAAAAATATTCTCTAATTATATTTTTTAAGTGAAATAAATGTTTAAATTTGCACTCGCAATCAGTAATGGTGGCAATATATTGGAGAAATGGCAGAGCGGTCGAATGCGGCAGTCTTGAAAACTGTTGACTGTAACAGGTCCGGGGGTTCGAATCCCTCTTTCTCCGCCAGTAGAAGTTTCAAAAGAAACTTTAAATATCAAAACCCTTTAAATACTAGTATTTAAAGGGTTTTTTCTTTTTTATAATATGTCAAAAAACACATATTAGAGCAAAGCGTGGTACACTTTTTAGTACACTTTTATTTTTTTGATTTTTGCGTCAAAAAAAAGTGTACTAAATTGAAAGAATTCCCCGGGAATTCCCTGTAAACAGAGGTGTCCTTCGAAATTTTTAAATCAATTTGAGTATTAATTTAAAAACTAGAAAACATGTTAAAAGTAATTTTTTACCTTAAATCCGAAAAAGTAGATAAAAACGGAGAATGCTCCATATTTGCGCGCATTACCTACAAAACCAACAGAGTTTCTCTCAGCACAGGAAAAACTATTTCCAAAGAAAGATGGATTTACACCAACAACCTCAGGAATCTGCTGCGACTCGAAAAAGAAAAGATCCTTAAAAATTATCTAGAATTATACCGCCTTAATGTTGAGAAAAAATTTAACCACCTTTTCAACATTGATCCCGAGGTATCTTTAGAAATGCTTAAAGCCGAACTTACAGGAAAATCTAAAATCCAAACAAGTAAAACAACAATCAGTGAAGTTATGCAACGGCATAACAAATTCTTCAAAAGAAAAGTAGACGCAGGTGAAAGGTCAGCTGCATCTCTTCAGAAGTACAAACGAAGTAGTGAGCTTTTGACTGCGTTTATGAAAAAACATTATACAGTAGAAGATATGCCGGTCAGCGAAATTTCAAATTCTTTCGTTTATAATCTTGAAGAATACTTAAAGTACGAGAGTTCATTTAAGGGGCAGGTCGGAATAAAAAACAACTCTGTGGTTAAATATATGAAAATGTACAAAACAGCCTGCAACTATTGTATACGGATGGATTTGTTTGTCCGCAATCCCTTTGATGCCTACGACGGAAAATTAAGCGTAAAGGACGCGGTATTTCTGACCCAACAGGAACTTAAACTTATTGAAGAAAAGCCAATCTTTATGGAGCGCCTACAGAAAGTCAGGGACATATTTCTTTTTTGCTGCTACACAGGATACGCACCAGTGGATGCTTTGAAGCTGACCCCTGCAAATCTCTTCGAAGACAATGACGGTAACCTTTGGATATTGACAAACAGGACAAAAACTGCGATTAGGGAAAATGTACCCGTGCTTCCTCCTGCCATGGCTGTGATCGAAAAATATAAAAATAAACAGATAGGGTTGCTTCCGCAGATTTCAAATCAAAAGATGAATGCTTACTTAAAGGAGATTGCGGATATATGCGAGATCAATAAACATCTGACTTGGTATGTTTCAAGACATACCTTTGCTACTACTGTCACTCTAGGAAATGGCGTGCGTCTGGAACATGTTTCTGCAATGATGGGTCATACAAATATTAAGCAGACACAGCACTATGCTAAAGTTTTAGATGTTAATATAATGGAAGATATGGAGAAACTGAAACTAAAGTACAAGTGAAATTCTTTTTAAAGACACTATCCCATAAAGTGTGTAAGTTGAAAAGTTTAGGCTTCGCTTTTAAAGTCGGAGCCTTTTGTCAAATATAAGGGTAAATTGGTTTAAAACAATTCCCCAGTTTCGGATAGGCATTGACCTTTTCTTGGTTGCTTCTCTTAGGGCCAAATATACCGATTTCAGCACAGCATCATCTGTAGGGAACGACATTTTATTTTTAGTGTATTTTCTGATTTTACCATTAAGATTTTCAATTAAATTTGTAGTATAAATAATTTTTCGGATTTCAATTGGGAAGTCAAAAAAGACTGTTAGTTCATCCCAGTTGTCACGCCAGGATTTGATAGCGTAAGAATACTTGGCATCCCATTTATCTGCAAAATCGTATAGAGCTAGTTCTGCAGCTTGTTTTGTTGGAGCGTTATAAATATGTTTCATATCGGCAGTAAACTCCTTGCGGTCTTTCCATACAACGTATTTGCATGCATTGCGAATTTGATGAACCACACATATTTGGGTTTGAGACTCAGGAAAAACACTTCTGATTGTTTGAGTAAAGCCATTCAAATTATCGGTAGCTGTGATAAGAATATCTTCTACACCACGAGCTTTTAAATCAGTTAAGACACTCATCCAAAAACTACTACTTTCGTTCTTGCCAAGCCACATACCTAAGACTTCCTTTTTACCTTCTCTGTTAAGTCCGACAGCTAAATAAATAGTTTTGTTGATTACTTTTGAGCCTTCTCTAACTTTGAAAACAATTCCATCCATCCAAACAATCAAATAAAGGTTGTCCAAAGGCCGGTTTTGCCAAGTAATTACTTCAGTAGTAATTGTATTAGTTATTCGGGATATCGTTGAAGTAGAGACTTCAAAATCATATACTCCTTTGATTTGTTCCTCAATGTCACTAACACTCATTCCTTTTGCGTAAAGCGATATAATAACATTTTCAATACCTTCAGCTATATTTCCTCTTTTAGGAACTAGTATAGGATTAAAGGAAGAGTCTCTGTCGCGCGGAACTTTGATCTCATTTTCTCCAAAAGAAGTTTTTATTTTTTTGGTTCCGTGTCCGTTACGATAATTTCCGCTGGAGGTTTTATCGTGCTTCTCATTGTCTAAATGAGCATCGAGTTCAGCATCGAGCATATGTTCCACAGCTCGTTTATGCATCGTTTTGAAGAATGAGGTTAAATCATCCGCATTCTTGAAAGATTTATAAAAATCTTTGTTGTTTAATAATTCGTCTTTGTCGATCATAACTATGTAAATTTTAAAAATATGAAAAAAAGTTATTTCCGAAAATTTTTTTTGAGCTTTGAGGGCTCAAAAAATTTTCAGAATAACTTTTCGACTTACACAGTTAGTGAGACACTACCTTTTTAAAGTAAAGGCTCCAAATTTGGAGCCTTTACTTTGACATTGTTGTGACTAAATGCACTTTTGCTAGCCACTATTTTCGTCAAGAATTTTATCTATTTTTGCTGCATCGTACAGAAATATATCCCCCAGTTTAGTAAATGGGAGTATTCCTGTCTGTCTGTATTTTATAATAGTATTGCTAGACAATCCAAATATCTTTTTTAAATCTTCATTTCTGTAATATACAGGTACCCCGCCTTTACCCAATCCGCTGATTTTTGAATCAATTGTTTCCAGCCTCACCAGTACAGGCTCTATTATCTGTTTTACTGTCATTACAAATGAGAGTTTTCTTTCTTTTTTTGTCATCACCAAATATTTAAATTTTGACACTAAACTATTTTTACAATCTCTTACCAGCTTTGAAGCCTTCTTTTTCTTTCCTGCATTTTTGTAATGAGTTCTTCTAAAAATGTAATCTGCTTCCCTTTATACGTATAACCTTTACATTCGGAGAACTGTCTGCTGATCGACTTAATTTTCGACTGTCCCCCATCATCGCCGGCATATGTGAAATTATTTTCGAGGAAAAGCTGAAACTTACTTCTATTATTTTTTTCATCTGCATTATCAAAAAACAATAGACCTTCATCCATTAAGATATAAAAGAGCTGGGCAAAGTCAATTTTACTGTAACAGGATTTACATTTTTCTTTTGTAAAAACAGATTGCACTTTGTTGTCCGTGTCAGTTTCGCTGACTAGATTTTCTAATAATCGTAACCTTTCATCATATTTCAATATAACATTATAGAACTCTATTTGCTTACTCCTTTTCATTGCTTCTAAAATTTAGTCATCATTCTTTAAATATTAACTGTATCGTTTCTTTGTATTCCTTGTCAGGGCATACAAAGAATTTCTACATTAATGCAAAATAGCATTGATGTAATTAAGACTCCAATCTCATTACAGTAGTAAAGCGAATTTAAAAAGTAAAAGTATAGCTCAGCTTTTTATTGTTTTCAAAGGAACATAATGACTTTATTTGGCATTGTCAGAAAATATAAAACATTGGCAGTTCCTATTTCTTCAGGTGCTTTTCTTCAAATTCCTCAGTAAGTGATATGATTTTTTGGGATAAAACGGCAAATTATGAGGTCTTTTTTTCCAGATTGTACAGATATGCCGAAGCTTTCTTTTCAGAAAATTTTTGATATAAAATCTTTACCACCTGATTGTAATTTACCTCGAGCGCTCTAAACTGGCTGTAGAAAGAAGTCAGGCGCTTATAATAATCCATTGTTGCTTTATCAATCTTGACTGTTTTTATCCCTTTTTGAAAAATACACGCTGTAATAAAGTACCCCATTACAATATGTGTACTTGTTAAAGTTCCAGTGAACGAATATGCGCTAATAAAGTTTGAGAGACGGAATAATTAGAGTCTTCATGTACATTTTGTTTGCGAATCATTGTCTGCATCTGTAAATGGTTTGGCGGTAATGACAAAATCTTTATTTTTATCGTTTCCTGATGATTTTTTCTACTGCGTCCATTGGTTTTTCGGTTTTACATTCGCTTAGAATTATAGTATAATACTGGTTACAGTTTTTTACTTTTACGTAAATCTTACAGAAAATGGAAATAAATTTAATGATTTTGCACTGACTTTGGATGCTGGTGCAATTGAAGTTCCTTATGGTATTCGTGATGAACCTTTATTTTTAATGGTTCGTTCACACGTTTTGGAATTGTTGTCTTGTACAAATACAAGGATTTTTAGTTTTGGTTATGCTCCGGATAATACTTCAGATGGGCAAGATGAACTTTTAGTGACTGGTACTTATTATCGTATTATTGGCTATGAAAAGAATTTAGGAATTGAAGTTGGAAGTACACCTAAAGAAATTTTACAAGCTTTTTATTATTTAGTTTCGAACCATCAACCTTTTTGGACATCTATATTGGTAGATGCTGGCGAAACGAGAAAGGAAACTATAATCGAGTTATTGTATCAGGATGTATTTTGTTCTGTATAAATGCACATTATATGTGCTTTTCTAGTTTTATATTTTGCTTTTAAAAAATGCCATTAGAATAAGGTTAACGGTTGAGATTCTGAATATTTCGCCACCAAATTTACTTCATATGGGGTAAGCAAAATCCTCTAGAGAATTGTGCTGCAGCCATTTAATTTCATCTTCTGGTTTTAAGATTATGGGCATTCTTTTTTTTTGTTGTGGATTTCAGCCATTAAAGGATTAGCTTCTGTTGTTAAGATGGAATAGGTTTCTTTAATTTCTCCTGTTTCTTGATTTGCCCAATGGGAATATATGCCTGCAAAGGCAAACAAATTATGGTTTCCTATTCCTATTTCGAATTTGGTTTTATTCTTCCCTTTGGTATCGTGCCATTGCCATTCGTAAAAACCATTCGCAATAACCAAACAACGTTTATTAACTGAATTTTTAAATGAAGGTTTTTCATCCACCGTTTCAATTCTCGCATTTAAAGTCATTTTTTGAATAGAATCATCTTTAGCCCAAGATGGTATTAAACCCCAATTGTAGTGTACAATTTCAGATGGGTTTTCATCAATGATAATGGGGGTTAAAGGAAAATCAAAACCATTAAAATGTTGGGTAGGTTTGAATTTTTCTACATCCTTTATTTTTGCTTTGAAGCGCGATTCTACTTCAAGTTTTAATTTGGTTTGTTCGGTATGATAACACATTTGCTCTTATTTTGGTACTATCAAATTTAGTAATTATCAATAATAGATCTGTTATATAATTCGGAGAACTATTTATTTTGTACTTACTGCCGAAGTTTATATCTACTATTTTTCTTATTTATTTTTATAATTGTAAGAATTTTATATGTTTATTTTTCTGTAAGAAAAACAAATTAAAATATAATAAAATGGATTTAAGAAGTTGTTTACTAGAGTGTGAAAGAATTAAGGCAAAATTTACTGATGGTAACAATAAACCAATAGTTCTTGTTAGTAAAGTAAAGGATTTTAATATTAAAGTGGTTGATGTTATACCCTATAATAATAGCAATGAATCTGATGATTATATAGCTGTTGCCAAAATACAACGCGCTATAGATGATAAAGAAGGATTGGTATGTTATTAGTAAATATTATCGTTTTCCTATGGTGAAGTAGTTAATGTCTTTTATATTGAAAACGTATTGCCGCTTGTGCCTGTTGCGGACTTCAAAGACGAGTATTATCAGCTAAACGAAAATACGATTTATAAACTATAATTCCAGTAAATTCTGCAATGGACACAAACGAGTGTTGACCGACATATTTTTAGCTGACTATTCTCAATTGTGCATGTATTTTTTCATCAATTAGTTCAGGATATTCTTCTTCAAATTTTTCCTTAACAGATTTGTCTTTTATTGATAATTGTTTATGTAAATATCCTAATTTTCTTTTATTTAACTCAATAATTTCAGCCCAAGTCATAACAAAAACCTCTATGTTTTTATCTGCTTTTTTATCAAATAAAAATGGAGTTTCTTTGTAAAGTTCACGCTGTGATTTAACTTTTGACTTAGCATATGCATTTAACTTTGAGGATATAAGAATCAGTTTATATTTCACTTTTTCTGCTGGCAATCCTGAATGCTGTTCAAGTGTAAAAGCATATCTGTCTATTTGATTAATTTCTTTCAATCCAATAGCACATTTAGGAGATTTAAGCTCTACAACCATTATTTCACGTTCATCTGAATCTGTTATTTTTTCATTATAAAAAAATAAATCTGTTATATCATCTAAATTATTTTCTTCAATTATATTTTCATCTTCTTTAGTTGGTTCGTAGTCCAAAAACTTGTCATGAAGTTGATTTAAGATATTTCCAATTTTCTTATCTGACCAAAGATGCGGTGTTCCATTATAGTTTTCACCGAAAATCCATAATTCATTTTCAATTATTTTATGAAGTTGACTTCGCTCTTTAAGAACTTTGGAGATTTCACCATAAACTAATTCATGTAAGAAGTTTAAAAATTCTAATTTTTCACTAACCTGACTTGCGAACTGAATTACATCTTCAAGGTCTGTTTTCTGTAATAATGAATTGAATTTTACTAAATTTTCATCTGATAATTTTAAGATTTTACTAAATAGATATTCTATATTTCCATTAGATATAGCTTTGTCTAGTAGAGGGTAAACGAAATTTCTAATTTTATTATCTTCTTTTATTAGGTGATGTTCGTCTTCTAATAAATAAGCGATTTTTTTAAAAATTACTTCTTGTGATGTTGATGCTGGTTTTCCTTCTTTGTAAGGGTAAAATTTATCTTTTTCTAAGTTTGTAATAAATTTATCGAATTTTTGATTTCTAATTTTGAAGAACTCATTAATAGTCTCTTTAATTTCATTCTTTAACTTTTTGATTTCTTCTTCACCTAAAGTTTCTAAATCAAGATTTCGAAATAAATCAAAATCAAAAAAATCAGAATCAACATAAATAAACCATGTGCCTAAATCAGGAGTGTACCAATCTGATGAATAAGTATATTCATGTGCAACCGATTTTACACCAGCGTTGTCTGTTTGAAAAAAAACTTTTACTTTTTTTAAGTTAGATTTTATATTGTAAAAGTAAAAATTTATGAAATGATTTATACCTTTTTTGTCGGTGTATTTAATTGTTTTTATTGATGGTGCTTCGAGTACAAAATTTTCTTTTTCAAGTTTGTTTCCATTCACGAAAAAATTAATAGTATTGTTAAAT
>TARA_R110002033_G_scaffold1198_12_pt1 | contig 10529 bp, 7 predicted proteins | sample TARA_R110002033 | Tara Oceans TARA_R110002033 (sample SAMEA4397051) | marine metagenome | biome: Polar Biome; feature: [SRF] surface water layer (ENVO:00010504); material: water (ENVO:00002006), including particulate matter (ENVO:01000060) such as... | depth 5 m
GGCCGCGCCTTCCCGCGTTTCTACATTCGCGGCATCGGCAACACAGATTTCGATCTGAACGCCTCCCAGCCTGTTTCGCTCGTCTATGATGATGTCCCCTATGAGAGCCCCATCCTGAAAGGCTTCCCCGTCTTCGACCTCGACAGTATCGAAGTCTTGCGTGGCCCCCAGGGCACCCTGTTCGGCCGCAACACGCCCGGCGGCATCATCAAGTTCGACTCCGCCAAGCCAACCAATGAACTGGAAGGCTATGGCCGCGCCTCCTACGGCAATTACAACACGCGCGAGCTTGAAGGCGCCGTGAACCTGCCCGTCTTTACGGATGAGCTTTCCGTACGCCTGTCAGGCCTCTACCAGGAACGTGATCCGTACGTGGACAATGCCTATACGGGCGAGAAGGACCGCTACGAAGGCTTCAAGGAACTCGCCGGCCGCGCGCAGATCCTGTTCACGCCAAGGGGCACAGATTTCTCCGCCCTCCTCAACGTCCATGGCCGCTCCAATGATGGCGATGCCCGCCTCTTCCGCGCCAATATCATCGATGTCGGCTCCAATGGCATCGGCGTAGGATTTGACCGCGATACGGTCTATTTCGACGGCGACAACTTCCTCGAACAGGATAGCCATGGCGTTACGCTGAAGCTTGAAAAAGGTCTCACCGACGCGATCAAGGTCACCTATGTGTTCGGCAACGAGCAGGCGACGATCGCCAGCCGCGGCGACATTGACGGCGGCTTCGGCGCTGCCTTCCTCGGCGCAGGCAATTTCGGCCCGGGCTTCATCCCGTTCGCCTCGGAAAGCTCCGGCGCCGTCGACGCCCTGCACCAGACAACCAACGAGCTTCGCTTCGCCTTTGACGATGGTGGCCCGCTCCGCGCGCAAGCAGGCGTTTTCGTGTTCGACGAAAAAGTGGCGATCACCTCGAAAAGCTTCGACACGCTCTCGCCCGGACGCCCGGTCAACGGCATCGCAACCCGTCAGAACCAGACCGACAGCACAGGCATCTTTGCGTCGCTCGCCTATGACGTCACCGACAGGTTCACCCTCTCGGGCGGTGCGCGCTGGACAGATGAATCCAAGGACTTCGTCGTCGAACGCACGCTTGGCCCCTTCGGCTCCGGCACGTTCGGCCCCGTCTCCGGATCGGTCTCCGACGATCAGGTCAGTTGGGACGTCTCCGCCACCTATCAGGCAACGGACGATCTGAACGTCTACGCTCGCGTCGCCAAGGGCTTCCGTGGCCCCTCGACGCAAGGCCGCCTCGTCTTCGCAAATGATGTCTCCAGCGCCGACACCGAAACCGTCCTCTCCTACGAGACCGGAATCAAGTCGGAACTGTTCGACAATCGCGTCCGCCTCAATGCCGATGTCTTCTTCTATGAATTCAACGACCAGCAGCTGACAATCGTTGGTGGCCTGAACAATACGGTCGCCCTCTTCAATGCCGACAAGAGTGAAGGCTACGGGTTCGAAGCTGACGTGGAAGCGGCACCGATTGAAAACCTCTTCCTCACGGCAGGCCTGTCCTACAACAAGACCGAGTTCAAGGATGATGTCCTCCTTGCGCCGGGCTGTGGCGGCGGCTGCACCATGCTTGATCCGGCCGTCTATGCCGATGATGGCGTCACGCTGCTTGGCTATAATATCTCCGGCAATTCCTTCCCGAATGCGCCGGAATGGATCGCCAACGCGACGGCACGCTATGCCATCCCGCTCGCAAGCGGTGAGCTCTATGGCTACACCGACTGGGCCTACAAGGGCGATACGAACTTCTTCCTCTATGAGAGCGCAGAGTTCGGCCAGGATGGTTATTGGGAAGGCGGCCTGAAACTCGGCTACAAGGCCGATGCCGGCTATGACGTCTCCGCCTTCGTGCGCAACATCACGGACGAGGAAGCGCTGGAAGGCGCCATCGACTTCAACAACCTGACCGGCTTCGTCAACGAGCCGCGCACCTATGGCGTCCAGCTCCGCTGGGATTTCTAGACGCCCGTAAAAGCCGAACAGGAAAAGCCGGGCCACTCATGTGCGCCCGGCTTTTTCGTTCAGGCCTCGGCGATCAGGCCCGGATGATTGTTGCGTACATTGCCCACCTCAGGCCCGACCGGCCAGGCCTGCATGTCTTCCGCCGGAAAGGATTCAAAAAGATGTGACGGATCGCCCGCGTCCGGGTCAAGCCAAAGCGAATAATCCTCCGGCGCCACGATCACCGGCATGCGCGTATGCAGGCCGGCCATCAGGTCATTCGGCTTCGTCGTCAGGATCGTGAAAGTGTGGATCTCGGACCCGTCAATCAGCGCCGAATCCCAAAGCCCCGCCATGCAGAACCACCGCCTGTTGCGCAGGCTGATTGCGAACGGCGTCTTCGCGCCCTTGGCACCCGTCCACTCGTAAAAGCCCGACACAGGCACAAGGCAGCGATGGTGCCGGTAGGCGCCGCGAAACACCGGCTTCTCCGCCGCCGTTTCGGCCTGCGCATTAAACGTTGTGAACTTCATCTCCGACAGCGGCTTGGTCCACCAGGATGGCACCAGCCCCCAGCGCGCCGGCGCCAGTTCCCGGTGCGTGCAATGTTCGGCCCGGCGCACGATCGGCTGGATCGTTGTCGGCGCAGCATTATAGGTTGCCTCAGGCGGCTCAACATCCTCGTAGGGGACGAGGCCAAGCGCCGCATGATATTCGGCCCATGTCACGTCATGCCTGAAATAGCGTCCGCACATGCTCGCCTCTCCCCTTCCGGTCACTCACGTCCCGGATACCAGAATTCGGCCGCCTTGCGCGAACCGATTACAGGCTGGAGACGTCGGTCACCTTATAGGTCAGCGGCTCTTCGCCAAAGCTCGCCACCGTCACGTATTCGCCTTCCTTGAAGACATGCTCGCCAAGGCGATAGCCCGCCTCGTCATCGCCTTCATCAACCTCGTCATAATGGAAGAACCAGTGATCTCCGCGATGCGTCAGCCGTCCGTCGGCATGCTCGTCATCCGCTGGCGAGAAGCGCACCACGCGGCACGCCTTGCGGTTTGCCCGCCACGCTTCAACATCAAGATGCGCGTCAGGTGTCAGCGGCGCGACCAGCGTATAGCCGCGCGCCGGGTCGCCAGCTGGCAGGCCCGGATTACGGGCCAGTTGTAGTGTGATGCGGCTAAGGGTCATCGAAGTCTCCATTGTCTCAAAGGGAAAGCGCTCAGCGCGCGAGGGCCAGCGCCGGTGCATCTTTGGCCGACAACAGGTGCCGCGTCGTGCCGCCGAACAGGCGTTCGCCAAGCCGCGAATGCCCATAGGCTCCCGCCACGATCATCGCCGCATCGCTTCCCTTGGCCAGCGCCAGAAGGCCGCCAGCCACATCGCCTTCAATGGCCGCAACCTTTACGTTCACATCATGACGTTTCAGCCAGTCTTCCAGCGTGCCGGGTTCCGCCACCGGCCGCGCCGCGTCACGCTCCAGGTCTTTCGGCGCCTGCGCAATGATCACGTCGCCAAACGCGCGGATCAGCGGCAGGTGAAACCGCACGGCGCGTGACGCACCATTGCTGCCATCCCAGGCAATGATTACCGGCCCGGTCGGAATACTGTCCGTACCCGCAAGAACCAGCGGAAGACGTGCTTCCATCATCACATGCTCGAACGCCATGTAGAGCGGCGCGGCAGGTGTTGCCGCCGCGCGCGGAAACACGACCGCATCGGCCAGCGTGGCAGCGTTCGCGCTCGCCCGCTCCACCGTGTTCACTTCATGGAAGAAGTCGCAGTCCAGCCCGTGCGCGCCGGTACTGGTCGCATCATGGAAGGTGGCTTTGGCGATCTTTGTCATCTTCGCCTGCATGTCGATCACACTCTGCGTCGCAGCGGGCGAGACAGCGGCCATTTCCGGCGAGGTCGACACCATCAGCACCGCCATAGGATCAGGCAGCGCGAACAGGCCGGTAACGGGCGTGTTCAGGCGCCGCGCAATTTCTATTGCCGCGAGCGTGGTCTGGCGGTCTTCGGCTTCGGTTCCCTGTAATACGGCAACAACGGACATGGCACATATACCTCCTGGCAGATTGCTCCTGAGAGACAACCTACCATCCGGGCACCGTTCCGCGAACTACGCAGAAACCCCTAGCGGGCAGCGGCAATCCGTTCGCGTGCAATCCGGTCCGCAACCTGATTGGTCGGCTTGTCGCCTGACAGCGCCTCGTCCAGCACGTCGCCCAGCGTCGCGACCAGCTTGGCCAGTTTCGCGTCCACCCATTCGCGCGAGTAGTTGCCGGAAATCTCGGCGGCCACATTGATGATGCCGCCGCCATTGATCACATAGTCCGGCGCATAGAGAATGCCCTTGCGGCGCAGCAGCTCGCCCATCTCCGGCATGACCAGCTGATTGTTCGCGCCCCCGGCAATCGCCTTCACCTTGAAGCGGCCCAACGTCTGCTCATTGATGATCGCGCCCAGCGCGCACGGCGAGAAGATATCTGCCTCGACATCATAGATCTCGTCCGGCCCCACGATACGTGCACCCGTGCGCTCTGACACGGCTTGCAGCGCCGCCTGGTCGATATCGGTGATGATCAGGTTGGCACCCGCCTTGGCCAGATGATCGCACGTATGCGCGCCGACCGATCCAACGCCCTGCACCGCCACGGTCCGGCCCTTCAGGTCGCCGCTGCCCAGTGCCCGCTTCGCCGTCTCGACAATGCCCAGAAACACGCCCCGCGCCGTGATCGGCGACGGGTCGCCGCTCGCCGCTTCGCCCTTGTCCAGCCCGGCCACATAGGCCGTCTCCTGGCGCACGATCTCCATGTCGGCGACATCGATGCCCACATCCTCGGCCGTGTAGTAACGCCCCTGCAGGCTTTCCACCGCACGGCCAAACGCCCGGAACAGGTCCGGCGACTTGTCTGTCTTGGCATTGCCCCAGATCACGGCCTTGCCGCCCCCCAGCGGCAGGTCGGCCATCGCGTTCTTGTAGCTCATGCCCTGGCTGAGGCGCAGCACGTCGCGCAACATGGCCTCGCCATTGGCGAAATCCCACATCCGCGTGCCGCCAGCGGCCGGGCCGCGCGCCGTCGAATGGATGGCAATAATTGCCTTCAGGCCGCTCGCTTCGTCCTGGAAAAGGTGCACGCCCTCATGGGCGTCATAGGAGGGATGATCGAACATGGGAGGATGGCCATTGGTTGCAAATGAAACGGTATGCGGGCTTTAAGATCGAACTTCCGCTAGGTCAATCAACAAGGGCCCCGCGACACAGCCGCCTATGGCCCAATCCTTGCCTGCTTGCTACCCAGTTCTGCCTGCCCCCCGTGCCGTACTGGCACCCATCCTGGATACCTCTTGTTAACCTTAAGAAAATTGACGTCTTCGCAGGATTTGCAGCGTATCGTCCGCGCGTAAAATGCAACTACGTCCCATCTTCCTCGCCATCGGCATCATGACCGTCCTTCTCGGCGCGGCGATGATTCCGTGCGCGCTGATGGATTTTGCCGACAAACGCCCGGAATCACACGTTTTTGCCGTGTCGGCCTTCGGCTCCATCTTCATTGGGGCGTGCCTCTGGATTCTGGCGCGCGGTGGCGACCAGTCCACAGGCCAGCGCGAAGCCTTCCTGCTCACCGTCATGGCCTGGATCTTCCTGCCCGCAATCGCGGCCATTCCCTTCATCGCCTCGGGCATGAGCATCACCGACGCCTCCTTCGAGACGATTTCCGGCATGACCACGACCGGCGCAACAGTCCTCACAGGCCTCGACGACCTGCCGCGCGGCCTCTTGCTCTGGCGCGCCATCATCCAGTGGGTCGGCGGCATCGGTATCATCGTGGCCGCCATCGCCATCCTGCCCCAGCTGCGCGTCGGTGGGATGCAGCTGTTCGAGCTGGAAAGCTCCGACATTTCCGGCAAATTCCTGCCGCGCATCACGGATATCGCGGCCTATCTCGGCTTCACCTACCTGATCATTTCCTCGCTCTGCGCCCTGCTCTATTTCCTCGCGGGTATGAGCTGGTTTGATGCCGTCACCCACGCCATGACCACCATGTCGGCCGGCGGGTTCTCCACCCACGACGCCTCGTTCGGCTATTTCAATGACACGCCCGCCGCCTGGATTGCCGCGCCCTTCATGATGTTTGCGGGCCTGCCGTTCAGCCTCATGGCCATGCTCGTCCTTCAGGGCCGCCCCATGCCGCTCCTGAAAGACCCCCAGCCGCGTTTCTATTTCATGCTCGCAGCCGTGCTCACGCTCATCGTCACCGTCTATTATGAGACCGTGATCGACACGGTCGACGTCGACCCCATGCTCAACGGCCTGAAGACCTGCCTCTTCAACGTCGTCTCCGTCATGACCGGCACTGGCTATGCGTCTGCCCCCTATGACACATGGGGCCAGCCCATGATGGCCCTCTTCCTCTGCATCACCTTCGTCGGCGGCTGCGCCGGGTCAGCCGCGGGCGGCCTGAAAATGTTCCGCCTCGAAATCACGGCCAAGGCCCTCATCGCCTATTCCCACAAGATGATTATGCCCCACCGGCGCACGCCCGTGCGCTATGGCGGGCGCACGCTCGACGAGGAAACGCTTCAGTCGGTCATGGTCTTCCTCTTCCTCTTCATCTCCACCTTCATGATCGCCGCCGCGCTCCTCTCGCTGTGCGGCCTCAATGCCATGGAGGCGATCTCCGCCTCCGCCACCAGCGTCTCGAACGTCGGTCCCGGCCTCGGCGAGCGGATCGGTCCGTCGTCCACGTTCCAGACCCTTCCGGACCTGGCCAAATGGATCTGCGCCATCGCAATGCTGCTCGGGCGACTGGAGTTCATCTCGGTATTTGTCGTGCTCACCCGCCGCTTCTGGCAGGGCTGACTTTCCCCTCCGTCCGTCTGGACATCTGGCACAATCACTGCAAAAACAACTCCTATGAGAGCGCAACAATCGCGCCCGTGGGAGGAATAACAAATGTGGAAAAGCCTGACGCTCGCCAGTACGGCGCTCGCCCTTGTCGCCTGTGGCGGTAACAAGACCGAACCAGCCCCTGTCGAAGAAGCCGCCGCGCCGGAAGCCGTCGTGCCTGAAGGCGCAACGCCAGGCTACAACTCAGATCGCAACGCCTATTTCGGCGACATGCACATCCACACGCGCAACAGTTTCGACGCCTATATCTTCAACGTGCGGCGCACGGCAGACGATGCCTACCGCTTCGCCAAGGGTGAGACGATCAAGCACCCTTCCGGCTTCGACATGACCGTCGCCGGCGGCCCGCTCGACTTCTACACCGTCACCGACCACGCCGAATATCTCGGCATCCTGCCGGCGATGAACACCAAGGGCACGGCGCTGTCTGAACTGCCCCGCGCCAAGGACATGTTCTCCACCGATCCGGAAAAAATCGTCGCCGCCTTCCAGGGCGTTGGCGCCTCGGTCCGTTCAGGTGAGAGGATCGAAGACATGTATGATGAGCCGACCATCAAGTCGGTCTGGCAGGAGAACATCGACGCCGCCGAGAAATACAATGAGCCCGGCGTCTTCACGACCTTTTCGGCCTATGAGTTCACCTCCGTCACGACAGAGAGCGACGATGGCGGCTTTGGCGGCGGCAACCTCCACCGTAACGTCTTCTTCCGCGGCGAAGCGCCCGACCGTGCCTTCTCCACGCTCGATTCCACAAATCCGGAAGACCTTTGGGACTGGATGGACCAGCAGCGCGCCGAAGGCCGCGAATCCATTGCCATCCCGCACAATTCCAACGTCTCGGACGGTCAGATGTTCAGGCTGGAAACCTATAATGGCGACCCGATCGACGCGGCCTATGCCGAGCAGCGCATGCGCAACGAGCCGCTTGTCGAGGTCACGCAGGTCAAGGGCACATCCGAAACCCACCCCGATCTGTCGCCGAACGATGAATGGGCCAATTTCGAAATCTATGACGAACTGCTGGGCAGCTACAATGTCTCGAAAACCAACGGCTCCTATGTCCGCGAAGCCTATCGCAATGGCCTGAAACTGCAGGAAGAAAAGGGCTTCGACCCCTTCCACTTCGGTCTCACCGCCGCTTCTGATAGCCACGTCGCCGGCGGCTCCTATTCCGAAAAGGACTATTGGTCGAAAATCGGCATCGTTGACGGCCTGCCTTTCCAGCGCGGCTCCGTGCCCATGCCGGGCATCACTGACTGGGCCGATCAACCCGACAACCAGACGACCAAGAATGCGAAGAACTGGTTCTCGCGCTGGTCCGCTTCCGGCCTCACCGGTGTCTGGGCCGAAGAGAATACACGCGATTCCCTCTTTGATGCCTTCCGCCGCAAGGAAACCTTCGCCACCACCGGCCCGCGCATGAAAGTGCGTTTCTTCGGCGGCTTCAACTATACCGATGCCATGCTGACCAGCCCGGACCTCGCCAAGAAGGCCTATGCCGGCGGCGTGCCCATGGGCGGCGATCTTGTCGGCACCGGCGCTGCGCCACACTTCATCGCCTGGGCCATGCAGGATTCCAATTCTGCCCCGCTCCAGCGGGTCCAGGTCGTCAAGGTCACCAGCGGCGGCGAAGCCGTCTATGACGCGGCCTGCTCCGGCGGCGCCGTGCCCGATGCCAACCATCGCTGCCCGGACAATGGCGCCAGCGTCGACATCGCAACCTGCGAAACCAGCCCCGGCACAGGCGCTGGCGAACTGAAAGCCCTCTGGACCGATCCGGACTTCGATCCCGCCCAGCGCGCCACCTATTATGTTCGCGTGCTTGAAAACCCGACCTGCCGCTGGTCGACATGGGAAGCCAATCGCAATGGCACGCCGCCTAATCCGGACTTGCCCACAACCATCCAGGAACGCGCCTACACATCGCCGATCTGGTATATCCCGCCAGCCTAGATGCGCGCTTTACTCCGCGAACCGCTCGTCCATTTCGTCTTCGTCGCAGCGCTGGTTTTTGCTGGCCATGCGGCGTGGACAGCCCATGCCGCCACGCGTGACGGAACCATCACCGTCACTGAGGAAGACATGGAGCGCATGGCCGCCCTCTATGCATCTGAATCCGGCGCGCTGCCCTCGCCCGAGGATATGGCCGCCATGGTCACCGATCAGGTCCGCGACGAGGCCCTCTCCCGCGAAGCCCGGCGCCTCGGCCTTGATGTCGGCGACACGATCATCGAACGCCGCCTCGCCCAGAAGATGAGCTTCATGGTCTCCGACCTTGCCGACACGCCGGCGCCCGACGAAGCCACCTTGCGCAAATGGTACGAAGACCACTCGGAAAGCTACACGCTCCCCCCGACCGTCACCTTCGAACACGTCTTCCTCACCCCGGAACGGTCCGGGACTAACCCGGGAATGGACTCGGAATCCCTCCTGAAGTCCCTCAACGGCCCCACACCGGTGGACTGGCGTACCCTCGGAGATCCCTTCATGCTCCAGCGCGCCTATGGTAATCTCCCCTTACGCGAAACCGTTCGCCTGTTCGGTGCAGACTTCGCCAAGGCCCTCTTCTCCCTGGAGTCAGGCCCCGAGTGGCAAGGCCCCCTTTCCTCCGCATTCGGCCAGCATCTGGTGCACATTGTTGCCTGCGAAGAGGCGCGTCTCCCGCCCTTTGAAGAGGTCCGCGACCGTGTCGAATCCGACTGGCACGACGAGGCCCTTCGCGCGGCCAATGACAAGGCCATTGCCGACATCGTCAAGCGCTACAAGGTCCACATCGAAGGCGCCGAATGAGACGGGTTCTCCTCGCCTTTCTGGCGCTTGTTTGCGCCGCGCTGCCCGCTGCCGCCCATGAAGTGCGCCCGGCCTATCTCGAAGTCACGGAAACAGATCCCGGCCAGTTCGCCGTCACCTGGAAACAGCCCGTGCTCGATGGCCGCCGCCTCAAGCTGGACCCTGTCTTTCCGGAAGGCTGCACCCGCTCACGCGAGCGTAGCGAAATTGCTGCCGGCACGCTGATCCAGCGCTGGGACATGGCCTGCGATCTCTCAACCGGCCATATCGAAATTGCGGGCCTTGAGCGCACGCTCACAGACGCCTTCGTGCGCGTGAACCGTCTGACAGGCGACGATCTTTCCACGGTCCTGCGCCCCGGCGCCCTCCAGCTGGACCTCTCCTCGCCCACCGGTGCCCCGACGGCCACCTATTTCCGTATCGGCGTCGAACACATCCTCTTCGGCTACGACCACCTCCTCTTCGTCCTCGGCCTTATCCTCCTCGTCCGTCCCCGCCAATTGCTGCCAACCGTCACCGCCTTTACCGTCGCCCATTCCATTACGCTTGCTGCTGCAGCGCTTGGCGGCATTACCCTTCCCGGCCCACCTGTCGAAATCACCATCGCCATGAGCATCGCGCTGCTTGGCGCTGAAGCCATCTATCGCGTGCGCGGCCGCGACACGCTCAGCCAGCGCAAGCCATGGCTGATCGCCTTTGGCTTCGGGCTTATCCATGGTTTCGGCTTTGCCGGCGCGCTATCGGAAATCGGCCTGCCCAAGGGTGCGGAAGTGCTGGCGCTGTTACTGTTTAATGTGGGCGTCGAGGCCGGACAGGTCCTCTTCGTGGGGGCCGTATTGCTCGCGGTTTTCCTCGCCAC
>TARA_R110002033_G_scaffold9379_3_pt1 | contig 10511 bp, 6 predicted proteins | sample TARA_R110002033 | Tara Oceans TARA_R110002033 (sample SAMEA4397051) | marine metagenome | biome: Polar Biome; feature: [SRF] surface water layer (ENVO:00010504); material: water (ENVO:00002006), including particulate matter (ENVO:01000060) such as... | depth 5 m
AAAATATGCCAAAGTCTATATTAGAAGTCGTAGAGAAAGCTCATAGTTCAAAAAACCAAATGAGCCAAAAGACTAAAATGCAAATCGTTGATGCCTATGGGAGAGCGTTAACTATGAAGAAAGTCATAGAGGATTTTATTAAAGTTAATAGAAGTCTTATGATTGAATTGGGAGAAAATGAAAATGTTAATCTTATTCATGGCAAAGATTATACTATCCAGATCGCTGACAAAGTTGGAGCGAAGTTAGACAATGCACTTATCAAAGAGAAGTTGGGCGATTTGGAGTATCACAAATGCAAAGTTCCAAGCCTATATAAAACAATACAGGCTATGCCATTATCTGACAAAGTTGTGGCTAGACAACGGAAAGATTTGTCGGTTGACAGTATCGTAGATTTCAAGATTGCTATGTAGTTTCGTATAATGCCTACATATAATATTGAACAAAGGGCAACAAGATTGCCCTTTTTTTGGTCTGCACTTCTCCATTCTCCATTCCATCGCTCGTAGGATAGAGTAGGGTAGGAGTAATACTATAGGACCGGACCGGGTCCCTGGGACCTGATGTCCAGGAATTAAAAAGAATTAAAAAGAATTAAAAAGAATTAAAAAGAATTAAAAAAAAATAATAAAACATTTGACTATGAGATTACATGGGAGTAAAAAGGATATAGAAAAGGAGAAATCAAAATGCCAAATAATGATGACTTATCAAGAAGACTACAGTTAGTCGAACAACAGTTCGGTCTAGTGCCTCGTAATACTACAGAGGTTACTAATAACAACGATCAACCTATTCAACCTCAAGTTGAGGATAATATGAATTGGAAGATGCTCTATAAGGTTTTAGAAAGCGAGGTTGAGATCATCGTCTTAGATCCTAATGCACCTACCTATGTTCGTGAATGGGGTGCTAGGATTATGAGAAGACTCGCAGAATTTCTGCCTCAACGCAGGTAGAACTATACACAATCTCCTCGAGGATTGGCAAAAGGGCTAGGTTATCTAGCCCTTTTTTAATGCCCTTCGTACTCTTTATCACGGTCTGCAAGTTCTCCTGAATACCAGCCTCCATTCTTTTTTATAGCAATCAAATCAACCCTTAGGTACTTACAAAGCTGAAGCTACTAGATTTAGTGTCTAGGCTTACCCCCACACAGCCCATTTTGGGGGGGATTGTTTTGAAACGGTAGTAAAGACAGAGTTTTACACAAACGCAGATTATGATATAACTTTTTTTCTATGATCCCAGAAAAAATCCCAACGGACTTATTAAAATACGAATTAAGGAAACTACAACTGAAAGTGTCGGAGGAGTCCCGTGAGTCCTATATTACATTTGTAAAAAAAGTATGGCCTGATTTTATTTTAGGAGAACATCATAAAATTTATGCACAAAAATTAGAAGACGTTTCACGTGGAAAGATAAAAAGATTAATTGTTAATATGCCACCTCGGCACACAAAGTCAGAGTTTGCATCACATTTATTCCCTGCGTGGATGATGGGCCGTAATCCTAAATTAAAAATCATTCAAACAACACATACGGCAGAATTATCCTATAACTTTGGTAGAAAGGTAAGAAACCTATTTGATCAACAAGAATTTAAAGATGTTTTTCCTAATGTTAGTTTATCGCAAGATTCAAAGGCAGCGGGACGTTTTACAACTAACAGGGGTGGTGAGTATTTTGCTGCTGGTGTCGGTGGTGCGATAACAGGGCGTGGTGCTGATTTGCTTATTATTGATGATCCTCATTCCGAGCAAGACGCTTTAAGTCAAACGGCGATGGATAATGCCTATGAGTGGTATACCTCAGGACCACGGCAAAGGCTTCAACCAGGTGGATCTATCGTTATTGTTATGACCAGATGGTCAACAAAGGATTTGACGGGCAAGTTAATGGCAGCTCAAACAAACGCAAACGCTGATCAGTGGGACGTGGTTGAGTTTCCAGCTATCTTGAATGATCAACCGATGTGGCCAGAGTATTGGAAACTAGCAGAACTAGAAGGCGTTAAAGCCTCACTATCCGAACAGAAATGGCAATCCCAATGGCAACAGAAACCAACCTCAGAAGAAGGGTCTATTATTAAAAGAGAGTGGTGGCAAGTGTGGCCTAAAGAAAAGATCCCTGATTTGACGCATATTATACAAAGTTATGACACAGCGTTTAGTAAAAAAGAGACAGCGGATTTTAGTGCGATAACAACGTGGGGTGTTTTTAAACCCGTGGAACACGGACCATTTCACATTATTCTTCTTGACATGAGTAAAGGGCGGTGGGATTTTCCTGAATTAAAAACTATAGCCTTAGAAGAATATACTTACTGGGAACCCGAAACAATCTTGATTGAAGCGAAAGCTTCTGGTATGCCCTTAACACAGGAGCTACGTCAATTAGGAATTCCTGTAGTTACTTATACGCCTAGTAAGGGTAATGATAAGCACGTTCGTGTAAACTCCGTAGCTCCTTTATTTGAAGCGGGCCAGGTGTGGTGTACGGATGATAGGTTTGCGGAAGAAGTTATTGAAGAATGTGCAGCTTTCCCGTATGGTGATCATGATGATTTAGTCGATTCAACAACACAAGCGTTGCTTCGTTTTAGACAAGGTAACTTTATTCAATTGGAAAGCGATCATGTGGACGAACCTATGTATATTGAACCAAGAGAATATTATTAATGCCTGAAGAAATAGATATTTTTGAAGATAATTTTGCAATAGACAATATGATGCCTGGCGTTTCTACCCGAAATGGCGTCCAAGAAATAAAACTACCTCCAACTATGGAGGGAATGCCAGAAGGTTATGAAAGTTCTTTAGATATTCTTCATAGAAAACTAGGGGAAAAAAAACATATAATGGGCGATCATCCTGAATTTTATAGAAATGCAGGAAAATTTGTTGATTTTTTTGGTCAAGATGTTCCTAATTTTATTGCGGAAAAAGGTCTTAATAATTTATCAACAACGGCGGCTCTCGGAACATTAGGTTTAAAATTAATGTTTCCTGAAAGTGTTGGACAAACAGCGAGAAAAGCTGAAGTTGGCGAACCTGTTTCTATATATGAGATGGCAGAAGCTGCTTTAACTGCTCTTGATGTAGCAACTTTAGGAACTGCGGCAATACCCACTAAACTAGTAGGAGCAACTAAAAACTTTTATAGATTTTTAACAACAACGGCAAAATTGAAACCCGATGAAGCTTTCGCTGTAATGAAAAAAAATCCTGAACTCGTTGATGAGATAGATCCGGGCACTAATTTTGAAGAGCTAACTGATGAACAAAGAGCTAAAATAGGTGTAGGAGCTGCAATTTCTCCTAAAGCAAGTATAGCCGTGGATGCTAGACAGGGAACGGATGATGTTTTTGATCCAACACTTTCTAAAGCTACGGATTCGCCTCAAGGTGCTCCACCAGAAGATCCTCTTACACCGAAAGATGTATCTGATCCTTATTTAAGTCCTGGTATATCTATAGAAGATGAAGTTATTGAAACATTACGTATTACACCTAGTGTCGCTATACTTAAACAAACGAGTCCCGATACAATTCAAAAATTTGCAAAGATTATAAATAGTTCCAACGAATTACAAATTACAAAGCTACGTGAAAGTTTAACACCTACACAATATGAGGAGATGCTAGACGCAGCAGAGGAACTACTTATTAAGAATTCTCCCACAATATCAGCATCCGATGAAATTAAAAAAATATATCCACAGTTAAAATATAAAACTGCGGCAGATGATTTTATAAAAGCAAATTACAATAAAATGAGTGATAGAAAAATGTTAGACGAAATGAAGAAAGACCCAGATAAATATTTTTATGAAATACCATCTAGTGTAAAAAGTTTAGAACAAAGAAGAATAGATAATCTAGGTTTATCAAGAGATGAAAAAACTGCAAATCGAATAAATAAGTATAATTCTGAAATAGATTTTCAAAATATTAAAACAGAATTTGATAACACAACTGAAGGTATGGATATCTCTGGAATGCCTCAAGAACAACTATATGAAGTTTTTGAAGACGCATACACACGTGCAACGGGGTTAGAACCAATAACCACTGGAAATACTAAAAAGAAATTTTTACAAAAATTGGATAGATTTACTGGCGAAAGAGGATTGGAAAAATTAAGAAAATCTGAATTTAATAAAGGTAAACCGTCAGAACCCGCTGCATTTAAAAAGTATTTCTACTCTAATGACGATATAGCTAACATAGCGTCAAGTAATCCAAATATAGATAAAGGATCGTTACATAGATACTTAAATTTTATACGAGAAAGTTCCCCTACTACAAGGAAAGGAAAGGATGGTAACTTTGATAATTTTATGAATGAATTTGATTTAGAAATAAAAGATTTAAAAAATACAGATTCTATATTTTACAAACAATACCAATATTTCAAAGAGTTTGATGATGTCAGACAAAGAGCGGGTGAAAAAATAAAACCATTTTTAAATCAAATTTTTCCTTCGACAACCAGTAATACTGTCAACAACAGTTTACAGATTGCTCATAGATTTGAAAATACACAAATAGGTAACACTGTTCCGGAAGGTTTAGCGGGAACAGGAGGAACACCTTCTGCATATTATTTAGATATATCAAGACTTAATGCTCAAGTACAGGCTAATATATTAGAACCAAAAGCTAGAAAAGCAATAGCGGAGGGTGATATGACTACTTTAGACGAGGTTGAAAAAGAATTAAAATCCATAGGTGCTGAAATAGAAATAGATGGGAAAGTATATGGTGAGCATAAACCTATTGAAGAAAAACTTTTAGATCTATGGGGATATTATAATGGCCGACCAGACCTTATGAAACAAGACGGGGTTACTCAAAAAATGTTAAAAGACCTTGAGGTGGGTATAAATATAATATCCAAAGGCGCAGGTAAACTTGATATATTGGCTATGGCGAGTGGTGGTATGGTGGAAGAAGATATTTTTGAAGAGCCGATGTCCGCGGACCCTGGCACACGAGACATACCAACCCTTCCAACTATGGAAGATCAATCTATTTTTGATGATGAAGCTAGTTATGATACAGCAAATTTAATTTTACCTTTATTTAAGTTATTTGGAAAACCACCAAAAAATACCTTCTCAGGTATTCCTATTCCTAAATCAGAATTAGACCAGGTTGATAATCTCGCACCAAAAGCTGATGGTACACCTAGACCTAAAAAAGAAATTTTAAATAAAATTCAACAAGAGGAAACAGAAATATTTGATCCAACTCCCGACACACCTCTTAATGTTGCTGATCCCGAAAAACAAATAAAGGCACCTTTAGGTGTTACACCTTACACAAAACAACCTGCTACAAGTGTTTTCTATTCCGACATTGAAAGAGTATTATCACGACCTGACGCACCAAAAACATTTAATTCAAAAGAAGAAGTATTTAGTTTTTTAGAAAAAAACAATATTAAAGATTCGGAAAAAGTAGATTATCGTGTGACATCTATTTTAAAAGATTTACCCGATGGGGTGCCAATTGATGCGACTACACTAATTACACAAATACGCCAAGCTCCTATTGCAGGAATTCGTATTCACGGAACAGGATTTAATTCCGAAATTGTTAATCCTCAAGGATATGTACGACCAGGTCATGATCATTATTATGAACCAGGAAGTATACCGGATAGTTACAGGGAGCGTGTTCTTATAATTCCTAAAAAGAATTTGCCAGGAGACTCGGGAAAATTACCAGAAAATATCCAAGGAGAGGGCGCAGCAGCTCCTAATCATGATTTTGGTCAAGGAGGTGATAATTACACAATTGGCTGGTCACGACTTACCGATCGTGTAGGGTATATTCCACCAAAGATATCAGGACCTGTTGTCGTTAAAGGATCTGTTCAAAAAATACAAAAAACATTAGCTAAACAACAAAGCCAGCAAGCAGGTCTCTTTGGGGAGATTACAAGTAAATTGCAAGCATCGGTTCGTCGTCGAAATGTAGAAACTCCTGGTGCCTTCACAGAAGAAGATATTGCGCGGATGGAAATAAAAAGTATAGACGATGTTCTAAGATATGAAAATGCTATAGAAGAATTAAGCCCTGGAATGATACAACAGGTAGATGACTTGCAAATGTCTATTGATAAATCATTAATTGATCTACAAAAAGTATCAACACCTAGCATAGAAGGTTATGTGCGTGTCACGTTTGCTGATGAAATACAATCCGATTTACTACAAGAAGCAGCTAGACGAAAACAATATTTAGGTCAAACTTTAAAACAATTAATGGAAAGAAACGAAACAGCAACTGATTTATCCTCTCTTGCTAAAATAAATAAAGAACTATTAAAATTCTACGAAGACAACAAAAGTGTTTTTCGCCCTCAGGCTAAAAGTGCAGGAGAAGTGGATATATTACGAAAAAAAATAAATATAATGGAAGACAAGGTAGCAGATATTATTGATAAGTATGTAACTACTCGTGAGATTAGTGACGCAGAGATTAAGAAGTTGTCTGATATAATGAGTGAGAACATGAATTCTTTATTTAAAAATGTTTCTACTCTTGATTCTTCTACAATGGATAAATTATTTCCTGATATACCTTTTAAGAATAGAAACGAATGGAGTGATGCGATTATTAAAGCTGATCTGTATGAAGCAGCTTATCGTAAGTTTGTTTTAAAAGATCCTGATGCTGCCGAGTATTATGCGGTGTCACCTTCTAACTTTGTTAAAAAAAGATATTCACATAAGGGAGGAACGGACACATCAACAGCGGAAAGAGCTGCAGAAAAACAACGCCAACTGGATTACTTTAATGAAACTGGAGAGTTGACTAATTCTCAATTATCAGGCGTAGGCATGGATGAGTTTTATGGTGGTCCTAATGTTAAAAGCCCAAGGTTATATCATGTTGTAGATAAATCAAAGCCTATTACGGAAAAAGTAAAAGATGCTGATGGTGTAGTAATGATGGATCCTAGCGGGAAACCTGTTACAAAAATAATAGGTTTTCAACGAGTAAAGGATTTTAAACCTACCGAAATTGCTATGGAAGCAAATGCGTTTGCCCAACAAAATTCTAATTTTAAATCTGTCAATAGTAAGACACATTACAAAGGTACTTTAGAAAAAATTTTACAAAAACAAGCAAAAGAAAACAATTCAGAATTTGTGACAATGCCAATTCAATTAAAACAAAGTAATAAGGTTGTTTTCAAAGTAACAGATCAAAATGGTAATATGGTTGCTACATTAACTAATAGAGATCAAGCAACTGACTTACTACGAACAAACCCAAATTACAAAATTGAGCCAATATCAACTCCCGATCCAATAAATATGGATTCAGTATTTGCTATTAAAATTACTAAAGAAATGTTAGAACCTTATGTGACACATAAAGCCATGGGTGGACTTGTGGAAGATATTGATATATTTGAGGTAGCGTAGTGGCAATTGACAAACCAATAGGAGAACCCAACACCGACATTGAAGTAGAGGAAGTAGATATAGAAACTCCTGAATTTGATGTTGAAGAAGTAGAAATGCAAGAAGATGGTTCTGCTATAATAAATCCTAGCGATGAAGAAGAGGAAGTAGAATTTGATTCAAATTTAGCTGATTACATCGAAGAAAATGATTTAAAATTAATTTCAAGTGATTTAATGGCAGAGTACCAATCCGATACAAGTTCTCGCGATGAATGGTTTCAAGCTTACCGAAAAGGATTAGAACTTTTAGGTTTTAAATATGAAGAACGAACAATGCCTTTTGCAGGAGCAAGTGGCGTAACCCATCCTTTACTATCAGAGTCTGTTACTCAATTTCAAGCGCAAGCGTATAAAGAATTATTACCTAGTGGTGGCCCAGTTCGCACACAAATTTTAGGAGCACCCGACCAACAAAAAGAAGAACAAGCGGAAAGAATAAAAGATTACATGAACTATCAAATAATGCATGTAATGGAAGAATTTGATCCAGAGCTTGATCAAATGTTATTTTATCTTCCGTTAACAGGCTCGACATTTAAAAAAATTTATTATGACGCGACTCTTGGAAGAGCAGTTTCTAAATTTGTAGCATCTGAGGATTTGATTGTACCGTATACGGCTACTGACCTACAGTCAGCAGAAAGAGTGACTCATGTTTTAAGACGCACAGAGAACGATATTAGAAAAATGCAAGTTATGGGTTTTTATCGCGATGTTGATATTGAACCTTATAAAGAGGAAACAAGAATACAAGAAACAAAAAATAGAATAGAAGGTATTCAAGATACAAGTTATCAAGAAGATTACACTTTATTAGAAATTCATGCCGACTTAGACCTAGAAGGCTTTGAAGACGAAAATGGTATTAAATTACCTTATATTATAACAATTGATGAAGGATCGTCAAAAGTATTATCTATTTACAGAAATTATGCAGAAGACGACTCTCTTAAAAAGAAAAAACAATATTTTGTACACTATAAGTTTTTACCTGGTCTTGGCTTTTATGGTTTTGGTCTTATCCACATGCTCGGCGGCTTATCAAGAACTGCAACCTCGGCACTTAGACAACTTATCGATGCAGGTACATTGTCCAATCTCCCTGCGGGTTTTAAAGCTCGCGGATTGCGAATTAAAGACGATGACAATCCCTTACAACCAGGAGAGTTTAGGGATGTAGATGCACCAAGTGGTGATTTACGAGCAGGCTTAATGCCTCTTCCTTACAAAGAACCAAGTGCTACTTTATTTCAATTACTAGGCTTCGTCGTTGCAGCAGGACAGCGTTTTGCTACAATAGCCGACCAATCAATAAGTGATGCTGGAGGAGCAGGAGCTCCTGTAGGTACAACTATGGCTATTATGGAACGAGGCACAAGAGTGATGAGTGCTATTCATAAAAGAATGCATTATGCTCAACGCATGGAGTTTAGACTTCTAGCAAAAGTGTTTAGAGATTATACAGAACCTTCTTATCCGTATGGCGTAGGAAAAGATATTATTCCAAGTATAAAACAATCAGATTTTGATGATCGCATTGATATTATGCCTGTATCAGACCCTAATATTTTCTCGATGTCTCAACGGGTAACGCTGGCTCAAACTCAACTACAACTGGCTCAGGCAGACCCTGGGTCTCATAATATGTACGAGGCATATAAACGTATGTATCAAGCACTAGGTGTTCACGATATTCAAGCTATTCTTCCAACTCCAAAAGCCCCTGCTCCAAAAGATCCCGGATTGGAAAATGCAGATGCATTGATGGCTAAAAAACTCACTGCCTTTCAAGGACAAGATCATCAGGCTCACATAGATGCTCACAGAACTTTTATGTCTACTATGTTAATTAGAGGTAATCCAAACGTAACTACTTTACTACAAGCGCATGTTATGGAGCATATTTCATTACTTGCACGACAAATGATTCAACAAGAAAATGCACAACAGATACAAGAGGAAGCTGCAAAATATGGTGGAAAATTACCTCCCGAACTACAACAACAGTTTCAAGAAGAATTAGAAAAACAAATAGCTGTTAAAATTACAGAGTTTATAGAGGAAATGTTTGTAGAAGAACAAGAGAGTATGGAAAAACAAGGTGAAGATCCTCTTATTGCATTAAAACAACAAGAGATTGATATTAGAAATCAAGATCTACAGCGAAAAATTATGGACGATGAGGCGAGAATAGGTATTGATGAGAAAAGAATAGCTGCTGACGCAAAACAACATAAAAATAAGATTGAATCTCAAGAAGATATTGCTCAATTAAGAGCTAATGTTAATCTAGAAAAAGCAAATACTCCTAGAAAAGAAGAACTACAAAAAAATGTAAATTTTGAGAATTAAGATGACACCCTCAGAGCTTAAAATAAGCCAATACTTTGAAACCTTAATGATACTTGTAGAAAAGACTTCCAAAAGTAAAGAAGATAGTATACTTTTAGCAGGTGCTATGATGAGTATGGTTCATGTTCTATATTTTGATAATCTAGGACCGCAAGAAGGTCAGAAAATTATAGACGCTAACACGTTTGATTTAATTGACTTGGTCAAACCAACTATACACTGAGGTAAACATGGCTAATACTGGAAGAATGAATTTACTAGAAGAAATGGGTCGTGTCGACGCTGAAAGACCTAATAAAAACAGAACTGCCGAAAAAAGAAGAATTATAGGCGAACTTACCAAAGGATATAAAAAAGGTGGTTTAGTTACCGAGATGTACTCGCGTGGCTATGGTGTTGATTTGAAAGCAAAAAGACGCCCTACTAAAATATACTAGGATATAAAATGAAAGCAAAATATATAAACGGATCTAAATACCCTAACGCAAAGATGACTGTAACCACGGATATGAATCCATATGCAGGATCTCATGTTAACCAGCAAAAAATTGTTGATGTATATACGGCTGGTATGGAAGGACCAAAAGTAACCCAAAACTTAGGTGAAGGACCAAAAGGTCAAAGAAGTAAAGTACAAATTAAAAAGGTTCCTTTTAAAGGTTTATTTT
>TARA_R110002033_G_scaffold43751_3_pt1 | contig 10502 bp, 4 predicted proteins | sample TARA_R110002033 | Tara Oceans TARA_R110002033 (sample SAMEA4397051) | marine metagenome | biome: Polar Biome; feature: [SRF] surface water layer (ENVO:00010504); material: water (ENVO:00002006), including particulate matter (ENVO:01000060) such as... | depth 5 m
GCGTTCACAACCTTAAAAACATAGACGTTACCATACCGAGAGAAAAACTAGTGGTTATTACTGGTTTATCTGGTAGTGGAAAATCTTCATTGGCTTTCGATACTATTTATGCTGAAGGCCAACGTCGATATATTGAAACATTTTCGGCTTATGCACGTCAATTTTTAGGGAGTTTAGAACGACCAGATGTTGATAAAATTGATGGGCTTTCGCCTGTTATTGCTATTGAGCAAAAAACAACCAGTAAATCGCCGCGTTCTACTGTTGGTACCATTACTGAGATTTATGACTTTCTGCGTTTACTCTATGCCAGAGCAGCAGATGCTTACAGTTATGAAACTGGTGAGCAGATGGTGAGTTATAACGATGCGCAAATAAAAGACTTGATTTTAGAATCGTATAAAGGCAAACGCATTAACATTTTATCGCCTGTTATTCGTTCTCGTAAAGGGCATTATCGTGAATTATTTGAGCAAATTGCAAAGCAAGGTTTTGTAAAAGTGAGAACCGATGGTGCTATTGTAGACCTTGAAAAAGGGATGAAACTAGATCGTTACAAAACCCACGATATTGAAATTGTTATTGACCGCTTAAAAATTGACGATAACAAAGACAACGAGAAACGTTTAATGGAATCCATAAATACAGCCATGTATCATGGTGATGATGTATTAATGGTGATTGACCAAGACACTAATGAACCTCGTTTTTTTAGCCGTAATTTAATGTGTCCTTCCTCTGGTATCTCTTATCCAAATCCTGAGCCAAATAATTTTTCTTTCAATTCACCAAAAGGCGCTTGTTCTAATTGTAATGGTATTGGCGAATTGTATGTGGTTAACGACCAAAAATTAGTTCCAGACGATTCACTATCTATAAAAAACGGCGCCCTTGCACCACATGGACCACAAAAGAAAAGCTGGATTTTTAAACAGTTTGAAACCATAGCACAGCGTTTTGACTTCTCATTAAACGATGCCTGGAAAGACATCCCAGAAGAAGCTAAACAAGTGATTTTACATGGTGGAAAAGACCAATTTACAGTAGAAAGCAAACTACTTGGTGTTACCAGAGATTACAAAATAGATTTTGAAGGTGTTGCTAATTTTATAGACAGTCAATACAACTCTAACTCCACATCTTTAGTGCGCTGGGCTAAGGAATATATGGATAAAATTGAATGTCCGGTTTGTGAAGGGTCGCGTTTACGTAAAGAATCCCTTTATTTTAAAGTTGATGGCAAAAGTATTGCCGATTTGGTAAACATGGATGTTGTAGAATTAGGACTTTGGTTAGAAAACCTAACCGAACGTCTTAGCAATAAACAACAACAAATTTCAGCAGAAATCATTAAGGAAATTAGAAATAGAGTGCAGTTTCTTTTAGATGTAGGTCTTACTTATTTATCGCTTAACCGCAGTTCTAAATCACTATCTGGAGGCGAAGCCCAACGTATTCGTTTAGCGACCCAAATTGGTTCGCAATTGGTTGGTGTACTTTATATTTTAGATGAACCCAGTATTGGTTTACACCAACGTGATAATGAAAAACTTATTAATTCCTTAATATCGTTGAGAGATGTTGGAAATTCAGTGATTGTTGTAGAGCACGACAAGGATATGATAGAACGTGCAGACCATGTTATAGACATTGGCCCTTTTGCAGGCAAACATGGTGGCGAAATTATAAGTGAAGGCACACCTGAAGAACTTTTAAAACAACATACTCTAACTGCAGCTTATCTTAATGGTGAAAGGGCTATTGAGATCCCTAAAACACGACGAAAAGGCAATGGTAAAAAATTGGTTTTAAAAGGCTGTACAGGTAATAATTTAAAAAATGTAGATGTTGAATTTCCTTTAGGAAAAATGATTGGTATTACAGGTGTTTCAGGAAGCGGGAAATCGACCTTAATTAACGAAACCCTCTACCCTATTTTAAATGCGCACTATTTTAATGGTGTAAAAAAACCAATGCCTTACAAAAGCATCAAAGGATTAGAACATTTAGATAAGGTTATTGACATTAATCAATCACCAATAGGGAGAACACCAAGAAGTAATCCGGCAACATACACCAAAACTTTTGACGAAATAAGAAGCTTATTTTCTAAGATTCCTGAAGCGATGATACGAGGTTACAAACCAGGTCGTTTTAGTTTTAATGTAAAAGGAGGCCGATGTGAAACATGCCAAGGAGGAGGATTACGTGTTATAGAGATGAATTTCCTTCCAGACGTTTATGTGGAATGTGAAACGTGCCAAGGCAAACGTTTTAATAGAGAAACTTTAGAAATAAGATACAAAGGCAAATCTATTAGTGATGTGTTAAATATGACTATTGAAGAAGCCGTTGGTTTCTTTGAGAATATTCCTAAAATTCATAGAAAATTAAAAACGATTAAAGATGTTGGCTTAGGCTACATAACTCTAGGCCAGCAAAGTACCACGCTTTCTGGTGGTGAAGCACAACGTATTAAGTTAGCTTCAGAATTAAGCAAACGCGATACCGGTAATACATTTTACATCTTAGATGAACCAACCACAGGTTTACATTTTGAAGACATTAGAGTCTTGATGAAAGTCCTTAATAAGTTAGCAGACAAAGGCAATACCGTTTTAATTATTGAACATAATTTAGATGTTATTAAGACCGTTGACTATATTATTGATATTGGATACGAAGGCGGAAAAGGTGGTGGAAATGTAGTTGCCAAAGGCACACCAGAACAAATTATAAAGGATAAAAAGAGCTATACAGCTAAATTTTTGAAGAAAGAGTTGAATTAACAATATATTGACAATTTCAGTATAAAGAAGTTATTAATTTATAATTACTTTAGCGAGTTGCAAAAAAATAATTAAACCTTACACAATTTAAGATTACGAATAATAAGTATATAACAAATGATAAACGAAATAAAAAATAAAGGCTGGAACGAAATAAAAACAAACGACTCATGGGCGATTTTTAAAATCATGGGCGAATTTGTAAATGGTTATGAAAAGCTTAGTAAAATAGGTCCTTGTGTTTCTATTTTTGGATCAGCAAGAACCAAACCAGATCATAAATATTATAAATTAGCCGAAGAAGTTGCAAGAAAAATTGTAGACCAAGGTTATGGTGTGATTACAGGTGGTGGACCAGGTATTATGGAAGCCGGAAATAAAGGTGCACATATTGCAGGCGGAACTTCTGTAGGTTTAAATATAGAACTTCCTTTTGAGCAACATGACAATCCTTATATTGATAATGACAAGAGCTTAGATTTTGATTACTTCTTTGTTAGAAAAGTAATGTTTGTAAAATACTCTCAAGGTTTTGTTGTTATGCCAGGCGGTTTTGGAACATTAGATGAATTATTTGAAGCGATTACATTAATACAAACGCACAAAATTGAAACCTTCCCTATTATTTTAGTTGGGAAAGAATTTTGGGGTGGACTCATGGATTGGGTAAAATCTACATTGCTTGACGCTGGTAACATTAGCGAAAAAGATTTAGACCTTATTCACCTTGTGGATTCAGGTGATGAAGTTATAGAAATCCTAAACAACTTTTATCAAGAATACGATCATAGTCCTAATTTCTAATATGAAATTAGCTAAGACCAACTAAATAAACACTAATTTCATTTCAATGCTATGAAAAAGAAAATTCTAAGTGTTTTAACGCTATTACTCATCTCACTTTCTAGTGTCTCTGCACAAGAAAGCTTTAAGGTGATGTTTTATAATTTATTAAATTACCCATTAGAGGATGCTGTGCCAAATAGAATCAATGATTTGGCATATATTCTCAATGATTACCAACCCGATTTGTTTTTAGTTTGCGAGCTTAATAATATCTCTGGAGCTGTTGACGTTTTAAATACTGCAAAATCAGCGATTAGTAACGATTTTGAAATGGCTACTTACGTCTCCAATACATCAGATGATTATTATGGCGATCAAAATGATTTACAAAACCTGCTTCTATTTGACAGTACTAAATTCAGCTTAATAGAAGAAATTATTGTACAAACTATATTAAGAGATTTTAATGTTTATAGGCTAAGATTAAATACTGAAAATCAAGATACAGACCCTATAGAATTATATGTTATTGTTTGCCATTTAAAAGCTTCTAGTGGAACTTCAAACGCTCAAAAACGATTTGAAATGGTAGAAAATTTAGAAATTTACTTAGAGACTTTACCTAGCGATACTAATGTATTATTAGGAGGCGATTTAAATCTATATACATCGAGTGAAGCTGCTTTTCAGACTTTATTAAGTGACACTAATAACATAACGTTTGTAGATCCACCTAACCGTGTTGGTAGTTGGCATAACAACTCAAGTTATGTCGATGTATTTTCGCAATCTACACGCACACAAACAGGCTTTGGAGGCACCACAGGTGGTTTTGATGATCGTTTCGATTTTATCCTAACCTCTGAGAATATGTTAAATACCGCGAATGTGACGTATGTACCAGATTCTTATCAAGTATATGGTAATAACGGATTAGTATCTTGTTGGAATAAAGCTATAAATTCTTCCGAATGCGAAATCACAGGTTCACAATTTTCGTATACCTTAAGAAATCATCTTCATAATTTTAGCGATCACCTTCCTGTGACCTTATCATTAGAAACTGATGCTAATTTTTTAAGTATCAACCAATATGAAACTATTTCTAATTTCAGTTTAGACAGCAACATCATACGAGAAACACTAGCCATAAATTATCATCTTAATTATGGCAATGCATCGTTATACATTTACAATAATTTAGGTCAAAAAGTTAAAACGTTTCAAACCAATATAGATGCTAAGCAGTATTTTGATGTTTCTGATTTACAAGATGGCCTTTATTACTTAACGCTTTCTAATAGCCATTTAAATCCTATAAAATTCATAATTTCTAATTGAAGACTTCACTAACTATACTCATCTTAATCTTTGTTTTTAGCTTCACTAGTGTTGCTCAAAACGCTCTGGACATTTCGGCAAATGTAGATGTGGATACTAAAACCATTAGTGTTGATCAGATTATAGTTTACAAAAACGAAACTAATTTAGAACTTAAAGAAATCTATTTAAGTGATTGGAACAATAGTTACTCAACTAAAACCACACCTTTAGCCAAACGATTTGAAGAAGAATTTAGCACCAAGTTTCACTTAGCAAAAAGTGAACAACGTGGTTATACACTTGTTACATCTATAAAAGATGAGGACAGTACATCTTTAGAACACACTAGGTTAAAAGCACATCCAGATGTTATTAAAGTTACTTTATCTAAGCCATTAAAAGCAGGTGCCTCATATCATATTAACTTAAACTACAGTCTCTTAATACCAGATGCAACTTTTACAGATTATGGCGTTACAAAAAATCAAGATTTTCAATTAAAATACTGGTACATCACACCTGTTGTGTTTGATGGTAAATGGCATTATTACAGCAACAAAAACTTGGATGATTTATTTATTCCGAAGTCGGACATTACACTTAGAATCACTTATCCAAGAAATTACAAAGTCACGTCTGAGTTAGATTTTAATAACTTAGAGTCTGATCTTAAAAACCTAACACAAACCATTACGCTATTTGGCAAAGACCGAATAGACACTTATGTCGCTATAGAAAAATTTCCATCCTTTGGCTATGTGCGTACAGATAATTTTACGCTTGTCTCTAACATCTATGAACGAGACATTCCTGCTCCAGAAAAGGCTATAATAACAGATAAAATTACAAGGTTCTTAACTGAAAACTTAGGCGAGTATCCACATCAGCTCTTGTTAGTGTCTCGAATTGATTACCAAAAGGATCCGCTTTATGGATTAAATCAATTACCCGATTTTTTTAGACCTTTTCCTAACGATTTTCAATACGAATTAAAACTCCTTAAAACGGCCTTAACAAAGTATACAGATAATGTTCTGCTGCTCAACCCAAGAAAAGAGCATTGGTTAAGTGAAGGGCTTCAAATCTATTATTTAATTAAATATGTTGAAGAAAACTATCCTGATAAAAAACTACTAGGAACTTTAGCAGATGTTTGGGGCATAAGAGCTTTTCATGCTTCAGATTTAGATTTCAACTTTCAGTATTTTCTTTATTCTATGGAAATCGCTAGAAAGAATAGAGATCAACCTATTTCGACCTCAAAAGATTCATTGACAAAATTCAATGCTAACATTGCAGGAAAATACAAAGCAGGTGTTGGTCTTAATTATTTGGATCATTTTACAGACGATATTAGTTTAGCTAAAAACATTACCGAATTTTTAAAAGCCTATCAATTAAAGTCAGTTAAAATTAATGATTTTGAAGACTTTATAAAATCAAAAACAGATAAGAATATCGATTGGTTTTTTACAGATTACATTAAGACGCGAAAGAAAATTGATTTTAAAATCTCTTCAATTGAATACACAAAAGACTCCCTAAGACTGACCATAAAGAATAAGCGTAAAAACACCATGCCTATTTCTCTTTTTAAATTGAAAAACGATTCGGTTATAGATCAATTATGGATTGAAAACATACAGGGCAAAAAGACAATAACCATCCCAAAAGACAGTACTGAAAAATTTGCTTTAGATTATGATAACGTTATACCAGAATATAACCAACGTGATAATTACAAAGCTGCCAATGGTTCCTTCTTAAACAATAAACCATTACAAGTAAGATTATTTAAAGATATCGAAGACCCTAATTACAACCAGATCTTTTTTATGCCATTGGTTGAGTTTAACAATATATATGATGGTTTAACATTAGGTACTAAGGTTTATAATAAAACGATACTGAGAAAACGTTTAAATTATCGTTTCTCTCCGCAATATGCTACAAAATCAAAAGCAATAACAGGCTCTACCTCTATTTTTTATACGCACAATATTGAGAACAAAAACCTATATGATATTAGTTATGGCATTACAGCAGGTTACCAATCTTTTGCGCAAGATGCTTTTTTTACTAGAATACGACCTTTAGTATCCTTTAGTTTTAGAAATGACAATGATTTTAGATCAAATGCTGTAGATAATATTACTGCAAGATATGTAAGTATAAAAAGAGAACTTGGTGAAAATGCAACGGTTATTGTTGATGAACCAGATTATGGTGTTTTTAATTTGAGATACACCCACTCTAATCCAGGCATTATAAATTTCTCTAAATTTAATACGGATTTTCAAATCGCTGATAAATTCAGTAAACTGGCAGTTAATTACGAATTTAGAAAACTAACCAAAAGCAACAGAAATATAAACTTCAGGTTTTACGCTGGTTTTTTCATAGATAACAACTCTGATCCAACTGACGATTATTTTAGCTTTGCATTAGACAGACCTACAGATTATTTGTTTGACCTTAATTATTTAGGACGCTCGGAAGCCGCAGGTCTATTTAGTCAACAACTTATAATTGCAGAAGGCGGTTTTAAATCGCAATTAGAACCCGCATTTGCCAATCAATGGATGACCACTGCTAATTTCAGTACATCAATTTGGCGTTACATACAAGCCTATGGTGATTTAGGGTTAGTAAAAAATAAGTTTAGTAATGCTAAATTTGTTTATGACTCTGGTATTAGATTGAATCTTGTAGAAGACTATTTTGAAATATATCTACCTATTTATTCAAATTTAGGATGGGAAATAGCACAACCTAATTACGATCAAAGCATTCGCTTTATGTTTACGGTAGATCCACAAGTACTTCTGGGGCTTTTTAGAAGGAAGTGGTATTAACAAATTCTTATTGAAATGTTAAAATATTGCTCATAATTACATAATCCCTAAGAAAAATACGTTTTTACAAATAATTACGCATCATTATAACAGATTAAGCTATTGCATAGCACCTTTAAATTTTGTACTTTTGTTAGATATAATCTAAGCCTACATGAAGACAAAACCTAACACAAAAACAGAAATTACATTCGATGATTTTAAAGCGGAAGTTTTAAATGATTATAAACTTGCTGTCACCAGTAGAGAATGTAGTTTGTTAGGTCGACGAGAAGTTTTAACAGGTAAGGCAAAATTCGGGATTTTTGGAGACGGAAAAGAGATTCCGCAAATCGCTTGGGCTAAGGCTTTTGAAAATGGCGATTTTAGATCTGGTTATTATAGAGATCAAACTTTTATGATGGCTATTGGAGAATTAACCATTGAGCAATTTTTTGCAGGTTTATATGCCAATACCGATTTAAAAGAAGAACCTATGTCTGCAGGTAGACAAATGGGAGGTCATTTTGCTACCCATAGTTTAGATGAAAATGGCAATTGGAAAAATCTAACAGAGCAAAAAAACTCTAGTGCAGATATCTCTCCAACCGCAGGCCAAATGCCTAGACTTTTAGGATTAGCGCAAGCGTCTAAAATATATAGGCAAGTTAAAGGTATTGACACTACTAATTTTTCAAAATCGGGTAATGAAGTTGCTTGGGGAACTATTGGTAACGCAAGTACTAGTGAAGGTTTGTTTTTTGAAACTATAAACGCTGCAGGTGTTTTACAAGTCCCTATGGTTATTAGTATTTGGGATGACAATTACGGCATCTCAGTACATGCTAGACATCAAACCACTAAAGAAAATATATCTGAAATATTAAAAGGTTTTCAACGTACCGAAGACCAAAAAGGTTACGAAATTTTTAGAGTTAACGGCTGGAATTATCCAGAATTAATGGATACTTACCAACGTGCAGCTCAAATTTCAAGAAAAGAACATGTACCAGTAATGATTCATGTTCAAGAATTAACACAACCTCAAGGTCATTCTACCTCTGGTTCTCATGAACGATATAAAAATCAAGAACGTTTAGCTTGGGAAGCAGAATACGATTGTAACGCGCAAATGCGTAAATGGGTTATTGCTAATAACATCGCTACAGACGAAGAATTATTAGATTTAGAACGCAGTATTAAAAGAGAAGTTAGATTAGCAAAAAAAGAAGCTTGGTTAACGTTTATTAATCCTGTAATAGCAGAATCTAAAGAAGCGATTAATTTATTAAATCAATTAGCGACTACTAGCCCAAATGGCGTTTTTATAAAAAAATTAGTTAATGATTTAGAGGCGATTGACGAACCGTTGAGAAGAGATATTTTATCTGCTGCACGTAAATCTTTACGTTATGTGGTTTCAGAATCATCACCTACGAAAGTTGCCGTTCAAAATTGGATTACTAATTATATTAAAGCCATTCAGCCAAAATACAGTTCTCACTTACATAGCGAATCAGCTCAAAATGCATTAAACCAAGCAGAAGTTCTACCAACTTACGACGACAATGCTACTGACGTTGATGGACGCGTTGTTTTAAGAGAAAATTTTGATGCTATTTTCACTAATTATCCTGAAAGTTTAATTTTTGGAGAAGACGCTGGTTACATTGGTGATGTAAATCAAGGCTTAGAAGGACTGCAAGAAAAACATGGTGAGCTTAGAGTTGCTGATACAGGTATTAGGGAAGCCACTATTATTGGTCAAGGTATAGGTATGTCTATGCGTGGGTTAAGACCCATTGCTGAGATTCAGTACTTAGATTATATCATGTATGCCTTACAGATAATGAGTGATGATTTGGCAACGGTTCAATACAGAACAAAAGGTCGCCAAAAAGCACCTTTAATTGTGAGAACACGCGGTCATAGATTAGAAGGTATATGGCATTCTGGTTCTCAAATGGGTGGAATTTTAAATCTTATTAGAGGTATCCACGTTTTAGTACCAAGAAACATGACTAAAGCTGCTGGATTTTATAACACCTTGCTGGCTAGTGATGAACCTGCTTTAGTTGTAGAGTGTTTAAATGGCTACCGATTAAAAGAAAAACTACCTAATAATATTGGTGAATTTAAAACGCCTATTGGTGTTGTAGAAACCATTAGAGAAGGTGAAGATATTACCTTAGTTTCTTATGGCTCTACATTGCGTTTAGTTGAACAAGCTGCTAAAGAATTACAAGAAGTTGGTATTGATGCTGAAATTATTGATGTGCAATCACTATTACCTTTTGATTTAAATCACGATATCGTTAAGAGTATTGCCAAAACCAACAGAGTTATGGTCATCGATGAAGATGTAAAAGGTGGCGCTTCTGCTTATATCTTGGATCAAATATTAAATGAGCAAAATGCCTTTGAATATTTAGATAGCAAACCAAAAACTATAGCCGCACAACCACACAGACCGGCTTACGGAACTGATGGCGATTATTTTTCTAAACCATCTGTTGAAGATATTTTTGAAGCGATTTATGACGTGATGCATGAGTTAAGTCCAGGTGATTTTCCTAAATTGAGATAACAGAACATATTTATAATATAAGAACGCTTTCCTTTAAAAATGGTTAGCGTTTTTTTTTGTGTCTTTACTCAAGCCTAATAGCGACTAACAATAGTAATAGATTAATTATTGTATTTTCGTACGCTGATTTATTTCACTAAACAACATCAATCATTAAATAATAAATTATGAAAAAAATTATTC
>TARA_R110002033_G_scaffold158899_2_pt1 | contig 10499 bp, 6 predicted proteins | sample TARA_R110002033 | Tara Oceans TARA_R110002033 (sample SAMEA4397051) | marine metagenome | biome: Polar Biome; feature: [SRF] surface water layer (ENVO:00010504); material: water (ENVO:00002006), including particulate matter (ENVO:01000060) such as... | depth 5 m
GAACCCAAAGCTGGTAAACGAGCATCATTTGAAACAGGCACGTAACCCGAATAATACACACGCTTTAAATTAAAATTTTTGTAAAAATGATCTGCTACTTTTATAATTTGTAAGTCGGTTTCTGGAGTCGCTCCCACAATTACTTGCGTACTTTGTCCTGCAGGTGCAAACTTAGGTGTTGACTTAATGATTTTCTTCTCATCTTTGTAAATTAGGATTTCGTTTTTTACAAAATCCATGGGTTTAATCATTTGCTGGTGACTCTTGTCTGGCGCAAGTAATTTTAGACCAGACTCTGTTGGAATCTCCAAATTCATACTTAATCGATCTGCATACAAACCTGCTTCACGCATGAGTTCGTCACTCGCATCAGGAATACTCTTTAAATGAATGTAGCCGTTAAAATTATGCTCTAAACGCAATTTTTTTGCCACACGCACTAACCGTTCCATCGTATAATCGGCATTTTTAAAAATCCCAGAACTTAAGAATAATCCTTCGATATAATTTCTTCTATAAAAACTCATGGTTAAATCGACAACCTCGTCTACAGTAAATGCAGCGCGCTGTATATCATTACTTACGCGAGTCACGCAGTAAGCACAATCATAAATACAGAAATTAGTTAATAATATTTTTAATAAAGACACGCAACGCCCGTCCTCAGTGTACGTGTGGCAAATACCAGTTGCTGATGAATCGCCTAATCCTTTTGATGTGTTCTTTCTGTTACCTCCGCTTGATGAACAAGAAACATCGTATTTAGCAGCATCTGCAAGGATTTCCAATTTTTCTTTTACTCTTTCGTAATTCAAATTTTTAAAATTTAAGGGATACAAATTTAGTGATAAAAACGTATTATTCCCCAAATAATCAAACATTTAAGATTTGTTTAAGCTTTCTATTTATCTTTTAAAATAGTAAGTAAAATGTTTAAAACTTTGCCCTATATTTGCACATTCAAATATCAAATGTATTTTGATACTAATTGACTGATTTACGAAGATGAAAAAAATAAGGAATTTTTGCATTATTGCACATATTGATCACGGTAAGAGTACACTTGCAGACCGTTTATTAGGTGCTACACAAACTGTTACAGCACGTCAAGAAAAGGCACAGTTACTAGACAATATGGACCTAGAGCGTGAGCGTGGTATTACCATTAAAAGTCACGCAATCCAGATGGAATATACCTATCAAGGTGAGGAATACATCCTTAACTTAATTGATACTCCAGGACACGTAGATTTTTCATATGAAGTTTCGAGATCAATTGCTGCCTGCGAAGGTGCATTATTGATTGTAGATGCTGCTCAAAGTATTCAAGCACAAACGATTTCGAATTTATATCTAGCTTTAGAAAATGACTTGGAAATTATTCCGGTTTTGAACAAAGTAGATTTACCATCTGCTAATCCTGAAGAGGTTAGTGACGATATTATTGATTTATTAGGATGTAAACTAGAAGATATTATTCATGCTTCAGGGAAAACAGGTTTTGGTGTCGAAAATATTTTGGCTGCCATTATCGAAAAAATTCCACCTCCATCCGGAAATAAAGACGAACCATTACAAGCACTGATATTTGACTCTCACTACAACCCTTTTAGAGGTATTGAAGTTATTTTTAGAGTGGTAAATGGAGAAATCAAAAAAGGGCAAAAAATTAAATTCATGGCCACTGGTAATGAATATTTTGCTGATGAAATTGGTACCTTAAAACTAAACCAAGTTCCGAAACAAGTGATTTCGGCTGGAGATGTTGGGTATTTAATTTCGGGAATTAAGGAAGCGAAAGAAGTAAAAGTGGGTGATACACTGACTGATGCTAAAACGCCGACGACAAATGTAATTACAGGTTTTGAAGATGTGAAACCTATGGTTTTTGCCGGAATTTATCCAGTAGATACTGAAGATTACGAAGAGTTAAGAAACTCTATGGAAAAACTACAATTAAACGATGCGTCGTTAGTATTTTTACCAGAAAGTTCAGCTGCTTTAGGATTTGGTTTCCGTTGCGGATTTTTAGGAATGTTGCACATGGAGATTATCCAAGAGCGTCTAGAACGTGAGTTTAATATGACCGTAATTACTACGGTTCCTAACGTTTCTTACCACGCGTTTACTAAGAAGGATCCTGATACAGTTCTTGTGGTAAATAATCCATCTGACTTGCCAGAGCCTTCTCGTTTAGACCATGTAGAAGAGCCTTTTATAAAAGCGACTATCATTACAAAAGCAGATTACGTAGGTAACGTAATGAGTTTATGTATTGAAAAACGTGGCTTGATTACCAATCAAACCTACTTGACTACTGAAAGAGTTGAGTTAACTTTTGATATGCCTCTTGCAGAAATTGTATTCGATTTTTACGATCGTTTAAAAACAGTTTCAAAAGGATATGCATCTTTTGACTACACACCTATTGGGATGCGTACTTCAAATTTAGTGAAAGTTGATATTTTATTGAATGCGACTATTGTTGATGCTTTATCATCATTGATGCACGTTGACAATGCTTATTCTATTGGTAAAAAAATGTGTGAAAAGTTGAAGGAATTGATTCCGAGACAACAATTTGACATTCCGATTCAAGCAGCAATTGGTGTGAAAGTGATTTCGCGTGAAACGATCAAAGCCTTACGTAAAGACGTTACTGCCAAGTGTTACGGTGGAGATATCTCTAGAAAACGTAAGTTATTGGAAAAACAAAAGAAAGGTAAAAAACGTATGAGACTTGTAGGTAACGTAGAGATTCCGCAAGAAGCGTTTATGGCTGTATTGAAATTGAATGACTAATACCCCGAAGCGGAACTACAATATTGAAAACCCTGACAATGTAAATTTTGTCAGGGTTTTTTTCTTTATAGTGTAGGGGGCTCAAAAGACCACCCAGAAATTATTAAGTCACGAATAATATAGTTCGTCTCTGCACCGTCTCGCCAAGTATAGATGTCCTTCTCAACTACATATCGTTCTTGTAATTTTTCATTGGCATAAAAACCACCAATAAGTGCTAATAAAACGCCAATAGCAGTAAAAACAGGTCCGATAGTAATCATATTGTATAAAGAGATAGCAAATAGTGCTATCGCAAATGATAAAGATATTATTGCAGCCTTCTTTTTGGCGTCAAAATGTATTTTTTTACATTTTATACACCTTGGAATTCCTATTAATATTTTAGCAAATTTTACAGATCTGTAAACTATCAAATTTGTGCTATCTTTTTTCACATACAATGGTAAAAAATAGCAGTCGTCAATATTATCCATGGCTGATAATCCACAATAAGAGCAATTTACTTCTATTGGTTCAAATCTTTTAAACAATTCATTAAAAGTGTATTTTTCTATCATATTCTAAAAATTAAATTAATCATTATCGTCATTATACATCAACTTAGAAATCAAATATTTAATTAAAAAAGCCGGACCAAAAGAAATTGCAATTGGAATTATCATTTCAAGAGTGAAAAAAGAGTTTCTACCTTTTAAATAATATGCCGTAACAATTGGCATTAGTACAGCACCTACTAAACAACCTGCAAGACCAGCTAAAGGTTTTCTAGGAAATCCTAAAAACCCTGCAAGGCAAGCAACTGTTATGGACAAAATGATTAAGCCTGAGTTACTTCTGCCCATTACCGCTACTAATAAGGAAATAGTAATCGTTACTGTAATTGCAATATTCCCTTTTTCCTCGAGCTCTTTCTCCTCTTTCAATTTATAATAAAGTTCCTCTTTAAGGTCTTTTATGATCTTAGACACGAAACTAATTGCCGACGCTTCATTAAAACCAAAAGCCATAACGGATTTAATTAACTCATTTTCAGAAAAATTTCCTGATTTTATTTGACTTTTAATATCCTCCTTTTGTTTAAAACTTAGTTTCTCTTCCTGCATATAGTTTAAATTACTTTATTTGCCTTTCAACCATTCAAACAATCGGTTCGCATCTTCAATTTTAAATAGCTGCGTTCCCTCATTCATTGTTGCTGCAGATCCGCAGGCTACTCCCCAACGCAATACTTCAGCCAAGCTTTTATTTTGCGAAAGCGCCCACACCATTCCGCCTACCATACTATCTCCGGCACCCACAGTACTTTTTTTAGCCACGTTAGGAGCGGGAACATAATCATATGAATCTTTAGTAATTAAGGCCGCGCCTTGTGGCCCTAACGAAACAACAATAATTTCTGCACTTCCTTGTGCAATAATTTTCTTTGCTGCGTCGTTCACCTCTTCCATTTCGAGGCGATCGACTCCTACTAGTTTGGCTAACTCCCCTACATTTGGTTTCATTAGATAGACATTTGTTTCAAGGACTTTTTGTAACGACTCTCCCGAAGTATCTACAATTACTTTTATATTGGAGTCTTTCGCAATTTCAGCAATTTGCTTGTAGAAATCAGTAGGCAAACCTTCGTTCAAACTACCACTTAGTACTAGAAAATCTGTTGCTATCACTTTTACTTTTTCGAGTACCATTTCTTTCTCTGATTCGCTTAAAGCGGCACCTGGGAAACCAAATCGGTATTGAGAGTTGGTATTATCATCTACAGCTACAAAACTTTCGCGTGTCCAGTTTTGCACGGTGATTGCATCAACCTCTATACCTTCTTTGAGAAGCAATTCTTTAATCATTTCACCCGTTGGTCCACCAGCAGTAAATAATGCCAACGATTCTCCGTTTAAACGCGCTATTGCTTTAGATACATTGATTCCGCCACCACCTGCGTCGTATCTTGGCGCATCACATCTAATTTTTTGTTCAGGAACCAGACCTCGCAAATGCGTACTTTTGTCTAAAGCTGGATTAACCGTTACCGTTGTAATTTTATAGTGTTTCATGTTATAAATTTAAGCTTAAATCAAATTAATTCAAAATAACAATATCATTTAAAATTAAAAAAAGGCGAAGGGTAATCCCTTCGCCTTTTCAAATTAAAACAAATTAAAGTTTTCTACGATTATCCTCAGAATTGGTATCGATCAATTTATTAAAAGGATCTACTCCAACCTCTGTGGGTTTTTCGTCAACAATGATCGAAAGTTTATTATCAATCTTACTGATTCTATATTTTTTGAGATGGAGCTGTTTTTCATTTTTTTTATCTTTAACATCATCCTGCTTAAAGATTCCAATTTCGATAAAATCATTTAGAGGCAATGAACTAAGACCTATTTCGTCTCCTTTTTTCTTGTACGTTATGGTCTTCCCTTTTGCATCTTTAAAAATTCGAGTTCCTTGATCATCTGAACGATATTTAGCCACATTGAATTCAATATCCACCTGGTACTTCCCATTTTTTAATTTTTTACTAGTAACGTTACTAATGTTATTATCATACAAAGTGATGGTTTCAAACATATCCTTAATCGTATATTTTAAAGAATCTGGAGTCGCTTCTTTTAACATATTCACTAGCTCAATACTATTGGTATAGGGCGCATCTTGAAATGCTACTTTTTGCAAATATGCTTTTAAAACCCCATTCAATTTTTTCTCACCAATGAAATCACTCAATGCATAAAAAACAAGCGATCCCTTATTATAATGTATGTATTGTTGGGATTCATTGTACATTAAAGGCTGTTCTTTTTTACGCTCTCTTGTTCTTCCTTGCAAATATTTGTCAAGAGCATCTTTAAGAAATTTGCGCATTTGCGATTTACCATATTGGTGTTCCAAAACTTTAAGCGAACTATATTCTGATAGACTTTCAGACAACATTGTAGCTCCCTGTACGTTAGCGCCTATCACTTGGTGTGCCCACCATTGATGTGCAATCTCATGAGAAGTTACCGAGAACGGGTAATCTACCGCATCTTGATCTTCATCATCTACATCTGCTATAAAACCTATTCCTTCAGAAAATGGAATTGTATTCGCATATGATTGTGCAAACTGTCCCTGTGTTTTAGGGTATTCGATGATGCGAACTTGTTTGTGCTGGTACGGACTAAAATTAGTTGTATAATAATCTAATGATTTCTTGACAGCCGAAATCATTCGATCTAAATTGTATTCGTGTCCCTCTTGATAATAGATTTCGATAGCGACATTTTTCCATTTGTCTTTTTTGACTATATAATTAGCTGAGTTGTAAGCATAGAAATTCAGCATTTTTTGATCCATTTTATAATGAAAATAATTTCTTCCGTCTTTTTTCCATTGTTTCTGCAAATATCCTGGAGCAATTGCAATTTGGTCTCCTGCTGTACTTACTGTAGTTTCAAATTGCACCCAATCAGCATCATTACTAATGTACGTATTCATTCTTGCAATAGAATCAGTAGGATTGGCCATACGTTCCTTTGGCTTTAAGCCATAGGTTTTTCTCACATCATCATCTGTCAGTTCACCTCTATCGCTATAACCTATCGATGGAAATATACTATTATTGATAAAGGTTCCATTGCCTATAACTGGTGAATTCGATCTAAAAATACTATTCGGTTCATTTTTTATTTCGAAATTCATCACAATCGAATCTCCTACAGCTAATGGTTTATCTAGTTTGTAGATGTCAAAATTAAAGACACTGTCCTTTGAAACTAACTTGGATGCAACAGCAAATTTGACTTCTGTTTTGAAATCATTGTAGTTTATTAATATAGAGTCAATATCCTGCTTGCTTTTGTTCTTTAAAATATACGTTCCACTTGCTACAAAATCTCTTTTTTCAGGATATAAAGCGATATCAACATTAATCGCTGTGATGCGTGGCTGTATAAAATTTTGATATTTCTTGTACTTCTTTTCCCAGTTTGCTTGTGATTTCTCATTATCTAAATTAGACTCATACTCATGTAGAATATTATTTTGATAGTAAAAAGTGGCAGCTAACGCTAAAAATCCTATTAATGATAAACGAATTAAAAGTGCTTTTTTTCCGTTAAAACGATCTTTGGCATCTTTCAGTCTAGCCGAAGCTTTTTGTCCCATTCCTCTTGTCCAAAATAATAATGTAAGGCCAAATAAAGCCAGTCCAAGCATAAACCAATATCCTTTATAAAGGAAATAAAGCGGTAAGCTACTTCCATATCCGTTCATATCAGAATATTGATAGCCGCTATCACTATTGAACCTAAATACAGCTTGTTCAACCCCGATAGCCGGTAGATATGCTAATCCAATTGACAGAACAAGCAAAACAAAAAATCCTAATAAGTAATTCTTAAAAAGTGTTTGTATAAAAAAGGCTAAGAAAGCCCATATTATAAAGTTGACCAATTTTATAACATATAATTCATAAAGATAATGGCCTATTTCGAAATTATAATAACCATGATATGTTTGAATTGCTACACCAGCAATTAGAATTACTGCAAGTAAAACGATTTGCATTTTGACTACCGCCAAAAACTTAGAGACTAAAAATACCCAGTTAGGTGTAGGCGTAACATCGACTAAATGGTTCATTCTAGTTGTAGCGCCATGATGTGTAAGAATACCTGCAAACAAGAAGGTGAGCAGATTAATAAACAATCCAAAAGTGCTTCCCGGAATCTCTAGCATTTGCCAAGTTGTAGGATAGGTACTTGTTCCAAAAATAACACCAGATGTTAATGAAGTTAGCAATATAAAAAGCAATCCTACAATTACAATGCTTATAAACACCCAATTTTTTACGATGAAAACAAAATCAATATTCGAAAGGTTCCAAGCTGTTTTTAAATTGTTCTTAGTCGAATAATCAAAAGTAGTATTTGGAAGTTTTATTCTAGTAATACCCCCAAAATTATTTTTAGTAACTCGCTCTACATTTTTACTTCTCCCGAAGGTCAGCGCCGTTTGAGTAAATGAAAAGTAACGGTATAACAAAATAAATATAACTACTGCTACTCCTAACCATAACAATCTATTGTAAATCATTACGCTCTCAAAAGGTAATAGATTTGCATTTTTTTCTGAAGCGGTCCAATATTGTGTATAGTAAGATAAAGCCTCACTACCTGAAGGATCTAGAATTCCTGCTAGATAACGATTATCAGCATCTCTCGTATAGCCACCAATAACACCATCTATAAATAATAATACAATTACAGCTATAAAACCCACTGAAATATTTCTAGAAATAGTAACGATAGCAAAAACGATAACTCCGTAAAAAAATAAATTCGGAATGACGAAAATGCAATAAATCTGCAAGTAAGCTACAATACTATATGAGCCTAATAAATCTTGATTTATACCTGGTAAAAAACTAGCTAGATAGGTAGCGACACCAATAGTGGCTACGATTAAAATTACTATAAAAAGCGAACTTAAAAATTTCCCTAATAGATAATCCATTTTTGTAAATGGATACGAAAAGAGAATAGTGTGCATGTTGTACTTAAAATCCCTATAGATAGAGGCACCAATGATTGTAGGTACTAAGAAATAGGTAAATGTAGATAAGCCGTTTATTAAACCGTTCAGTGCTATAGGCGAGTTGACAAATGTATTTGATGAAGCGGTCACAGTGAGACCATCAAAGATCCCTAAAGCGCCACCCATCATTAATAATGAGAAAAGAAAAAACAGACCTGCATAAATATAAAAAGACGGATTTGTAAGCCACCTTTTTACTTCAAATGTAAATATAGTTCCTAACATAATACGGTGTCTTTTTTAAGTGCTACAAAATATACATCTTCTAATTGTGGCACAGCTAAAACAAAAGCTTCATCAGGCTGCTCTGTACTTTGCACTCTAATATTTAATGTATTGTCTTGATTATAATTAGACGAAATCACATTGAATTTTTTCTCGTTTTCCTCTAGGCTTTCCCTATCAATAACCTTAGTCCATATTGTTCCCTGAAGTGCTGCTATAACTGCTGTAGGTGTACCTTTAGTTAGAATTTTTCCTCCATTTAAAATAGCCACCTCATTACAAAGTTCTTTCACATCATCAACAATGTGCGTCGAAAAGATAACAGTATGGTTTGTTCCTATTTCGCGTAATACGTTCAAAAAACGGTGTCTTTCTGCTGGATCTAAACCAGAAGTAGGTTCGTCAACTATAATTAATTTTGGGTTGTTCAACAGCAGTTGGGCGATTCCAAAACGTTGCTTCATTCCTCCAGAATAGCCGTTTACGAATTTCATTCTAACTTCATACAAATTAGTCACCTCTAGAACTTGCTTGATGATCTCTTGTCTTTCTTTTTTACTCGAAATCCCTTTTAACTGAGCAAAATAATCTAATAAACTTTCAGCTGACATATTGGGATACACTCCGAATTCCTGTGGTAAATACCCCAAAACTTTTCTTAATGACATTTGATCTTGTAGAATATCGGTACCGTCAAATTCAATAGAACCTGAATCTGGTTTTTGCAAAGTAGCAATAGTTCGCATCAATGATGACTTACCAGCACCGTTAGGTCCAAGAAGACCAAACATTCCAGTTCCAATTTCTAAATTCAAGTTATCAAGTGCTTTTACACCGTTTTTATACGTCTTACTAAGATTAGTTATTTTAAGATTCATTCTAAAAAGTTTAAATGGTTTATAGGTTAGTTGTAAAACCATTTGATTTGTTACAATAATATTAACACCAAATCGAAAATATTCTTACAAAAAATCAAATACATGCTCCTTGAAAAATCACTATCTAATTATCTTCGTACCTTTGCTTTTTAAATTAAAAATAATGATTGAAGATAAAAACCCACAACGCACTAGTATTGCACAATTAGGAGAATTTGGACTGATAGATCACCTTACTAAAAACTTCGAAGTAACTCAAAGTTCTACATTAAAAGGTATTGGAGATGATGCAGCTGTTTTGGATTTTAAAGAAAAGAAAGTAGTTGTTTCTACTGATTTATTGATAGAAGGAGTTCACTTTGATTTGGCTTACATGCCTTTAAAACATCTTGGATACAAAGCTGTGGTGGTGAATATTTCTGACATCTGTGCAATGAATGCAAAAGCTACCCAAATCACCGTGTCTGTTGCTGTCTCTAATCGTTTCCCATTAGAAGCTTTAGATGAATTATTCGAAGGAATTGCTCACGCAGCCGCTGAATATAAAGTGGATGTAATAGGTGGTGATACAACCTCATCACAAAAAGGGTTAATCCTAAGTATTACTGCTATTGGTGAAGCAGACGAAGAAGAAATTGTATATAGAAACGGAGCAAAAAGCTCTGACTTATTAGTAGTCACAGGTGATATAGGCGCAGCATATATGGGCTTACAAGTGCTAGAAAGAGAAAAACAAGTTTTTAATGTGAATCCAAATTCGCAACCAGACTTAGATGCTTATACTTATTTAATTGAGCGTCAATTAAAACCGGAAGCTCGTAAGGATGTTCGAACATTATTACATGCCCTTGAAATTAAGCCAACATCTATGATTGATATCTCTGACGGACTTTCATCAGAAATTATGCATTTATGCAAGCAATCAAGTGTAGGTTGTAATTTATACGAAGACAAATTACCGCTAGACCCACAATTAATAAGCGTTTGTGAAGAATTCAATATCGATAGTAC
>TARA_R110002033_G_scaffold10172_2_pt1 | contig 10496 bp, 6 predicted proteins | sample TARA_R110002033 | Tara Oceans TARA_R110002033 (sample SAMEA4397051) | marine metagenome | biome: Polar Biome; feature: [SRF] surface water layer (ENVO:00010504); material: water (ENVO:00002006), including particulate matter (ENVO:01000060) such as... | depth 5 m
TCAAAATGAACTATTTAAAAATGTATTTAATATAGAATCACTTCTAACTTCAATAGAACATCTTGATATGGAAAGAGTACCTTTAGCTACTGAATCACTAGCGGTGTTGATTGATTTTGTGATTGGACATGATGCGAAGATTATTCAAAAACTATCTTTCCCTCAAAAACTAGATATTAGTAGATATATTTATCTTGGTAACAATGCTTTAGAGCAATTAAATATAATAGAAACTTCACATAATCCATCTTTAATAAAAATCATAAACAATACTTCAACTGCTATGGGAAAAAGACTTTTAAAAGAGAGACTCACTCATCCTGTTAAAGATGAAAAAGAGTTGTTAAGACGATTTGCTTTATCAAAAGAGTTGTATGATTATCACACTCCAATTGAGAGCGAGTTAGCAAATATTTATGATATAGAAAGATTAACTAGAAGAATTAAACTCTCAAGACTTCATCCCTTTGAATTAAACTACTTATATGACTCTCTTCTTAGTATTAAAGAAGTAGTGGCTTTCATGGAAAACTATAAGTTTTTCACAGCACCTTGCTCATCTGCTGAGTTACAGATGTTTATTGATTCTATTGATTCTACTTTTGATTTATCTATTAGTGGTAAGTATATGCTAAAAGATGTGGAAGCAAATATGATTTGTGAAGGAATCAATACAAAAATTGATGAGCTTACAAATGAAAATAAAAAATTAGTAGATAAATTAGATATTTTAAGAGTGCATATATTAGGATTCTTAAAATCAAATGATCAAAACTTTGTTAGTATTCAAAGACTTGATAAAGAAGGTTTTTATTTAGGACTTACAAAAAGTAGATTTAATCTTATGAGAGAAGAGCTTTTAAATTCACATTTAATAATTGATGATGAGCTACTTTTATTTAAAGATTTTAAAATAAAAGTTCAAACAAACTCTGTAAAAATAACTTGTAAACTAACAGAAGATATCTCAGATAAATATGTTCATAATTTAAGAAAAATCATTGAGCTAAATAAACTTGTTTTTAAAGATAAACTTGTGGAATTTGAGAAAAATTTCGCAGTTTTATTAGAAGAATTAGTTCAATTTATTGCTGAAATTGATTTAACAGTATCAAATATAAAAACAGCAAAAAAACATAATTATTCACCTCCTAAAATAGTAAAAACAAAAGATGATGAAAGTTTTATTGAACTTATAGATTTAAGACATCCAATAATTGAGCATGGAGAAGAGCAGGGGATTTATGTACCTAATGATATTGTTTTAGGAGAGCTTAGCCTTGCAAGTGATGAATATAAAAATAATGTAATCATTAAAAACTCAAATCCAATAAATATGTTTAATAATAAAATGCATGGTGTTTTACTTTATGGAATAAATTCAAGTGGAAAATCTTCACTTATGAAATCAATAGGAATAGCTGTAATTTTAGCTCAAGCTGGATTTTATGTACCATGTAAATCTATGAGATTTTCTATTTTTGATGCTGTATTTACAAGAATTTCTGGGGCTGATAATATTGCAAAAGGATTATCTTCTTTTGCGGTTGAGATGTTAGAACTTAAAAATATATTTAATCGAGCTACTAAAAACTCTTTAGTTTTAGGTGATGAGATAAGTCATAGTACTGAAACCATGAGTGGAGTTAGTATTGTGGCAAGTGCCATATTAAAATTAGCAAAACTTGAATCGATTTTTATGTTTGCTACACATTTACATCAATTACCAGAACTTCCAGAAATAGAAAAACTAAAAAATATAATATGCTTACATTTATCAGTTATGTATGAAGATAGTGAAGATAAACTTATATTTAATAGAAAACTTCAATATGGAAGTGGAAGTAGTATGTATGGTTTAGAGTATGCTAAATCACTTCATATGGACAAAGAGTTCTTACGAATGGCAAATGATATAAGAAAAAAATTAACAGATGATTATGAGCCAATTGAGAGAATCTCACAAAGAAAAACATCAAAATACAATAAAGACCTTATTGTTTCTACTTGTGTAATATGTGGAAGAAATGTTGATGATGTTCACCATATAAAAGAACAAGCAAAGGCAAATAAAGATGGATTTATAGGTCATGTAAATGCAAATCATAAATACAATTTAATACCACTTTGTAAAGAACACCATAAAATGGTACATGAGGGTAAAATTAATGTAAATGGCTTTATAGCTACTTCAAAAGGTTTGGAGTTACATTATACGATGTTAGATGAAGAAAAATAACATAGACTCTTAAGTCTATGTTATTTGATTAAATTTTAGTTTTCACTCAATTCATGAGTTAAGTCAGCTTCTGCAGCTTCAAGCATAGCAAACTCTTCTTCAGCCGTTTTTGCAACTAAATAATTTTTACTATAGAAGAAGTAATATAAAGCACCAATTGCATATAAAACAAGAGTATAATTAAACGCTCTTGGGTCAAAAGCATAAACACCTGTTAGGGCAATGATAGATAATACAAAAGCAATACCGGAAGTTAAAACTCCACCTGGAGTTTTATAAGGTCTTGGCATATCTGGATTTTTAACTCTTAATAAGATATGACTAAATGCCATTAGCGCGTATGATATAGTTGCACCTACAACTGCCATAGCTAACATTAAATCACCTTCACCAGTTAGTGAAGCTAAAAATCCTAAAACACCTGGAACAATTAACGCCCAAGTAGGAGTTTTCTTTTTACTTGTTAAAGATAAAAACTGTGGTAAATAACCAGCTCTTGATAGGGCAAATACTAATCTACTATAACCATAAATGATAGAGAAAAATGATGCAATTAAACCAGCTAAACCTAATACATTAACAACAGTTGCTAAAGTAGTATTCCCATTTACATTTAAAGCATCTACTAATGGAACAGCACTTTTACCCATTGCATCAGCACCTGCAACACCTGCAAGTAAAAATACAACTAAAACTGCAGAGATAAGTAGGAAAATCATAGCTGCAATAATACCTTTTGGTACATCTTTTTCAGGATTTTTTGCTTCTTCAGCAGCTAATGGTACACCTTCAACTGCTAGAAATAACCACATACCAAAAGGTAAAGCAGCCCAAACACCATGCCAACCAAATGGTAAAAAACTAGTAGCTCCAGCAACATCAGCAGAAGCTTTGATATCAAATAGATTTGACATATCAAAATTTCCAATTAAAGCAAGAGCAGTAGCAATAATAGCAAATACAGCCAAAGCACTAATTACCATCATAGTTTTTAAAGCCTCTCCTGCACCAAATAAGTGAATAGCAATAAATACTGCATAAAATAGTGCATAAACTAATGGACCATTAATACCAAGTAAAGCCTCAACAGCAGAACCAATAAAAATAACAATAGCAGCAGGAGCAATAGCATACTCTATTAAAATAGCAAGTCCAGTTAAATATCCACCAGCTGGTCCCATAACTTGTCTTGCAAAGCTATATCCACCACCAGCAGCTGGTATTGCAGCTGACATTTCAGCTAATGCTAAAACTAAACAAAAATACATTACAGCCATTAAAGCAGCAGCAATGGCAAATCCACCCCAACCAGCTTCTGCAATACCAAAGTTCCATCCAGCAAAATCACCTGAAATAACATATGAAATACCAAGTCCAGCAAGTAACATCCAACCAGCTGTTCCCCTTTTTAACTGTCTTTTTGCAAGATAGTCTTGATCAATTTTAGTTTTTCCCATTTCTTTTATCCTTTAGTTTAGAAGAAAATTTTCTTCACTGTTAGTTAGTTCGATTTCATCACTTGTAGTTCTATCTTTTAAATTCACTCCCGATAATTCTAATCTTCGAGATTCTTTTAATAAATAAATTGTTTTTTTTACAGCCTCGGCATAAGATAATCCATCTAATCGAACATTTGAGATACAATTTCTATTTGCATCTGTAAGGCCAACCTGTGCGTCCCAGGTAAGATATAAACCAAGACTATCAGGAGAGCTTAACCCTGGTCTTTCTCCAATTAATACTAAAGTTGCTTTTGCATTTAATAACATACCAACTTCATCGCCAATAGCTACTCTTCCTTGTTGAACAACTGTGAAAGGTGCTATGCTCCATTCTTGTTTATCTTGTGATAGTGCTTGACATAATTTATCTATAAAATTAATGGCATTTTCTTTTATTGCTAAAGATGAAAGCCCATCTACAATAACAATTGCTAAATCATAAGGTCTAGTTTCAACTGAAAGAGTATCTTTTAGTAAGTTATGTGATTTTTGATTTAGTTTTCTACCTAAATCAGGTCTTTGCAGATATTCAATTCTATCTTTTGCTTCAGAGTGTAGAAGAATACTTTTATGTCCTTTTTGCAGAAGCTCCTTGTTAGTTCTATTTGAAGTTATAATATTTACATTAAATGAGGTATTATCTATTTGTTCAAATATATAATTCACATCTAGTGGTAAATGAACAGCATCTTGTGCTTGGGCATGGGCTAGTTGAAACTCTAATAAGTGTGAAGTTGGAAGACTAATTCCACTTCTTCCAAGTCCAATTCTTGCATCTGTATATTCTCTTAACACTGACCATGGATTTTTTATAACATTTGACTTATTAGTTGTTTTATTTATATTTTTATTATCCATCTTAAACTCCAATTACTTTTTCAAGTGATTTTGAAAAGCCAGAAGGAATATTGTTGTTTAAAGAAAAAGTATCTGTGTTTGTAAATATTTCCATCTTTTTTAACCAAGCTTCAAATTCAGGAGCAGGGTGTAAGTCTAAAACTCTTCTAGCATAAAGTGCATCATGGAAAGAGGTTGTTTGATAATTAAGCATAATATCATCAGAACCTGGAATCCCCATAATAAAATTACATCCAGCAACTCCAAGTAGAGTTAGTAAATTATCCATGTCATTTTGATCTGCATCTGCATGGTTTGTATAACAAATATCACAACCCATTGGTAGTCCTAATAGTTTCCCACAAAAGTGATCTTCTAATCCAGCTCTTGTAATCTCTTTTCCATCAAATAAATATTCAGGTCCTATAAAACCAACAACAGTATTTACTAATAATGGATCAAACTTTTTAGCAACAGCATAAGCTCTTGCTTCACAAGTTTGTTGGTCAACTCCAAAGTTTGCATTTGCTGATAAGGAACTTCCTTGACCTGTCTCAAAATACATTACATTATTTCCAACAGTTCCACGATTTAGTGATAGTGCTGCTTCTCTTGCTTCTTTTAAAATAGATAAATTAACCCCAAAGCTTGTATTAGTAGCTTCTGTTCCTCCAATAGATTGGAAAACTAAATCAACTGGTGCTTTTTTTTCAATAGCTTCAATAGTATTTGTAACATGGGTTAAAACACAAGATTGAGTTGGAATCTCATATTTTGTAATTATTTCATCCATTATTTTTAGAAGTTTTATAGTCTGTTCAACATTATCAGTTGCTGGATTGATGCCAATTACTGCATCTCCATTTCCATATAATAATCCATCTAAAATACTAGCAGTTATTCCTCTAATATCATCTGTTGGATGATTTGGTTGTAGTCTTGTGGAAAGATGGTTTTTCAACCCTATTGTATCTCTAAAGGCAGTTGTAATAGGGCATTTTTTTGCTACTAAGATTAAATCTTGATTTCTCATTATTTTACTAACAGCTGCTACCATTTCAGGTGTTATAGCAGTTCTTGCTTGTTTTATTAATAAAGGAGTTGTAGTATCACTTAAGAGCCAATCTCTAAAATCACCAACCGTAAGATGAGAAATGATTTTAAAAGCTTCACTATCATGGTCATCTATAATAAGTCTTGTGATTTCATCTTTTTCATATGGGATAAGATGTTCTTCTAAAAAAGTTTTTAGTGGGACTTCTGCTAGGCGCATTTGAGCTATAACTCTTTCTTGAGATGAACTTGCAGCAACTCCTGCTAGAACATCTCCAGATCTTTTGGGTGTGGCTTTTGCCATTAAATCAGCTAAGTTTTTAAAGGTATAAGTCTTTTGTCCAAGTATGTATTTATATGTGTTCTTCATATTTAATCCTAATGTAAAAGGTCAAAGAATTTTGATTATCAATTTCTTTAGAATAATTTTACATTAAAATTGTAGCTTGAATGAAGATGTAAAGATATACAGAATTGTATAAAAAATATACAAGTTTTATATAATTAAATTAATTAGTATAAGTGATTGTTTTTATTAGTTTATTTAATAATATTAAAATAAAAGGATGATAAAGACAATTTTAATAATTGTCTTTATCTTTATTTACTAGAAGCTCTTTAGTAAATCTTATGACTTTATTTCTACCTGTTTCTTTTGCTTTATATAAACATAAATCAGCAAATTTGATACATTTCCACATTTGGTCAGTATCACTAGGTAAAAAGGCATATCCAATACTTACAGTTTTACTAAATGATTCATTATTAAAAGTATATACTAGTTTTGCAAATTCACTGTTTATTCTTGTAGCTAGATCTTTTGCACTCTCTTCAGTTGGATTTTCCATAATTATTAGGAATTCTTCCCCTCCAAATCTAATAATGAAATCTTTATCAGAAATTTCTGCTTTCATTGTTTTTGAAAGTTTTTGTAAAATAGTATCACCTGCATCATGCCCATAAGTATCATTAACCATTTTAAAATAATCAATATCTAAGAACATAACAGCATAAGTTGATCCAAGAAGTAATTCTTGAGGCATTTTTTTCTCAATAAAGTCATCTAAATATTTTCTATTATAAAGTCCTGTCAATCCATCAACAAGATTTCGCTCTCTTAGAACATCCATTAGAATTTTACTTTCTAAAATAGGTTTAGTCTCTTCTAAATATTTTTTAATAATTCCTATTTTGTATTTAGTCTCTTCTAAATGGTTTTTACTATCACATAGAACATGAACAGTTATACTTTTGTGTTTATTTATTGTAAATGGAATACAAATATAATCTGAACAATCATCACAAGTAGCAATTCTACAAATTTCTGGGAAGTTTTCAGATAAAACTACGGTATCTGTTCTCTCTGCTCTGCATTGTTCTTTTATGTTTTTAAGTAGACTACAACAAGGCTTTGTATTTTCTGTTGAAAATATTATTTTTCTAGTATCTCTTTTTAAATCATTTTCATAAATACAAAAATTTTCTATTTTTAGTTTATCTTTAAAAACTTGTACCAATCTATAATAAATATCATCTTTAGTTAAATCAGTTTCTATAGTTTTTTTATAGTTGTATATTTCAGTTATATCTTCTATTATTTTTTGTGCAGTTAAAAGTTTATCACTATTTCCGCTAGTTGCTCTATTATGAACAAATGATGTTAAGTTTTTCTCAATACCTGTTAATACAGTTTCAAGTTTCTCAATGATTTCATTTAGCCATTGGAAGGCTTCTTTATCTTCTTTTAGGACACCTTCTTTTGCTCTAACTGAATAGTCACCTTCATGAACTTTTTTTAATACTTCTGTAATTGAATCAAATGATGAAGTATAAGGTTTGATTTTTCTACTTATATATATAAGAATAAGTATTAAGAATACTGTAATAATTACAATTATATTTAACAATACCGTAATACTTGAAATTCTATCATCTTGGATATCAAATTTTAAAGATATGGCACCTAAAACCTCTCCTTCTTTTGCATTATGACAGCTTAAGCAGTTTGGTTTATCAAGAGATGAAGCAGTATAAGGAATAGTTATTCTTAATGTGGCACTTTTTAAAGACTCACTAGGAAGTGTAATTACTTTCCCTGTTTTTAAGACTTTTTCATCAATTGCATCCCTTGGTTTTTCATTTCTATTTGCTGATTTACCAAATTGCTGTGAAACAGTATCTCCTCTTATTATCCATAAATCTTTTATCTCTTTTATTTGACTAATGCTAGTTAAAAAAGTTTCTCTTTTATCCATAGTTCCATTAATCATATGGGAAGTTAATGTCTCTTTTACAATATCTGCAGCTAAATAAGCCCTTTTTATAGCTCCATTGTATCCACTCTCTCTTGAACCAATTGCAACTAGTGCTACTATTACAATAGTTAATAGGGTAACCATTGAAAAAATTATTATCGTTATTTTTTTATTTGAATCCATCTTTTAACCTAAATAAGAGTTTAAATAATTTTATCATAATTAGAATTTAATTTTAATATAACTATTTGTAATTTTACAAAAAAATTGTTATTTTATGTTGATTTAATATAAATTATTTATAATTAAAACAAAAGTAAGAAGTAGTTTTAAGTATATTCTTAATATAATTTATTTTTAGTTAAAGGAAAATAATGAATTTAAGAGTTTTGGTTGTAGATGATAGCTCAACTATGAGAAGAATCATTGTTAATGTTTTAACACAATTAGGTATCTCTACTGATTATATTCATGAAGCAGAAGATGGATTAGTTGCCTTAGGAAAAGTAAAAACAAATAGCTATGATGTTATTTTAACAGATTGGAATATGCCAAGAATGAATGGACTACAGTTTGTTCAAAATGTTAGAAAATTACCTAAATATGCACATACCCCAATTTTAATGATAACAACTGAAGGTGGGAAATCAGAAGTTATAGAAGCTTTAAAAAGTGGAGTTAATAATTACATTGTAAAACCATTTAATGCGGACATATTAAAATCAAAATTAGAACCTATATTAAATAAAAATAAGAAATAAATTATAATTTAAAAGTAAACTAATCTTCTTGAACTTCAGGAAGTTTTTTTGCTAGGTATATTGCAACTATTCCAATTAAAGATAAAAATAAAATAATCCCCCCAACTCCAATTATAGAACTAAGAGTTCCAATTGATCCACTTAAAAGTAAAATTACTCCAATTAGAGTATTACTAACAGCAACATAATCTGTTCTTTTGTTTCCCTCTGCTAAGTCAACGATATATGTTTTTCTACCAATTCTTATACCTTGATATCCAATACTTAAAATAAAATAGATAATGGGCATAATCCATATGAATGAGAAAAGTTGTGAATAAAAATAATAAATAAAAGATACAACAAAACCTACACTTGTAGCAATTGTTGCTCCTAAAATCATAACTCTTTTACTAGATATATCTGAGAATTTACCCCAAAAATTAGCAGATAATAAATCTGCAAGTCCACTTGAAAGAATAAAAAGACCTAATAAATAAGTGTCATCACTAGAGTGTTGTTTAGCTATAATTACAAAAAATGGTGCACTTAAAACTGAACATAAAAATAGTGCTCTTGTTATAACAAAAAGTCTAAATGGTTTATCAGTTTTTAAAATTGAGAGTTTTTTAATGGCTACTGTAAAAGCATTTCCTCCACCATGTGTTTCTCCTGGAAATTCATTTATTCGTGAATATATTATTGAAGCTAAAATCCAAAAAATTCCAGCAATAAAAAGTAGTACTCCAAAGTTTTGAGAAGAAAAAGGCTTTTCTCCATTTAACAAAAAATAAACTCCAAGTGCAACAACAAGCACACCTGCGAGCATTGCAGAGAGTCCATTTAATGCACCTCTTCTTGTTTTAGGGATTGTTTTACCAAGTACATCTTTTGCTGCAACTGAACACAAGCCTCTTGCTAAACTCATAAGAATAAGTAGTGCAATAATTGCGAAACCTGCATTTAATCCTTCTAAATTCCAAGCTACAAGTCCAATTGCAAAGATACACAAGGCTTGTAAGATTGAGCCAATTACCCATATCCATTTTCTAATAGGAAGTTTTCTTACATATGCTGCTATAAAAAGTTGAGGAAGAAGTGATCCTGATTCTCTAATTGGAACTAAAAAACTAATTAAAAATACAGGAACATTTAAGCTATGCATTATCCATGGTAAAATTATTTTTGTATTAGAAATTGCATCTGCAAGTTTAGTAAAGAAGTAACTAATAACAGTTAGAAAAAAATTACCAGGTACCACTTTGCATGCTTTTTCATCTATAGCTTTACAAACTCTTGCATCTTCTTCATTTACAAGTTTATTGTAAATACTATTGGGATTGATTTTTCTTAAAGGCATCTATAAAGCTTTAAATCCTTCTTCTAAATCAAGTGTACCTTCATAAAAAGCTTTTCCAACTATTACACCAGCAATATTTCCATTTACTTTACAGTTTGTTATGTCATTTATATCTTTTACACCACCACTTGCAATTGTATCAATACCACTAGCAAGGGCAATAGATTCTGTAAACTCAACATTTACACCGCAAAGCATTCCATCTTTGCTTATATCTGTACAAATAATAGCTTGAACACCTGCATTTGCAAATTCACGAGCCAAAGTTGTAGCTTCCATAGTAGAAACTTCTGCCCAACCTTCAACGGCTACCATTCCATTCATAGCATCAATTCCTACAGCAATAGGATATTTTGCTGCCATGTCTTTTACAAATTGTGGATCTTTTACTGCAATTGAACCTAGGATTAATCTATCAACTCCTAGTTCAACATACATTTTAATAGTCTCTTCATCACGAATTCCACCACCAAGTTCGATTTTTAGATTACAGTTTTCTCTTATTTTTCT
>TARA_R110002033_G_scaffold125347_9_pt1 | contig 10471 bp, 9 predicted proteins | sample TARA_R110002033 | Tara Oceans TARA_R110002033 (sample SAMEA4397051) | marine metagenome | biome: Polar Biome; feature: [SRF] surface water layer (ENVO:00010504); material: water (ENVO:00002006), including particulate matter (ENVO:01000060) such as... | depth 5 m
GATATGGGACCAAAAGTGAGATATTACGGTCCTGATGTTCCTGAGGAAGATTTAATTTGGCAAGACCCAATTCCAGTAGGTGCATCTAATTATGACGTTGCTGCTGTAAAAAATAAAATTGATGCAGCTGGACTAAGTGTAGCCGAAATGGTTAATACTGCTTGGGATAGTGCACGTACTTTCCGTGGATCTGACCTACGTGGTGGTGCAAATGGAGCACGCATTAGACTAGCGCCACAAAAAGATTGGGAAGGAAACGAACCAGCTAGACTTGCTAAAGTTTTAGGCGTTTTAGAACCTATCGCAAAGGAGTTTGGGATTAGTATCGCTGACACTATTGTGTTAGCAGGAAATTTAGGTATCGAAAAATCTGCAAAAGCTGCAGGTCTAACTCTTACAGTGCCATTCTCTCCAGGACGTGGTGATGCTACGGACGAGATGACTGATGCTGAATCGTTTGATCCTTTAGAACCATTAGCTGATGGTTACCGTAATTATAGTAAAAGAGATTACACCGTAAGCTCAGAAGAAATGATGCTAGACCGCACACAATTAATGGGCTTAACTGCACCAGAAATGACTGTACTAGTAGGTGGTATGAGAATGATAGGTACTAACTACGGTCAAACCAAACATGGTGTTTTCACTTCTAATGAAGGTGCTTTAACTAATGATTTCTTTATTAACTTGACTGACATGGACAATTCATGGAAACCGGTTGGTAAAGGATTGTACGAAATATGTGATCGTAAAACCGGCACAGTAAAATGGACCGCTACTAGAATGGATTTAGTTTTTGGTTCGAATTCGATTTTACGTGCTTACTCTGAAATGTATGCTCAAGATGATAACAAAGAAAAATTTGTTAACGACTTTGTTAATGCGTGGGTAAAAGTGATGAATGCAGATCGTTTTGATTTGAACTAATTACATACACATTTCGTTATCTATAAATGTAATTGCGGTCCTGACATAATGTTGGGATCGCAATTTTTATTTTCGAACACTTAATTATAAAAGTTTACTTAAATAGTCACATTTGGAAAATGTACGATTGGGAAATTGCAAGAGTTAGCAATAAAGCACAATTCATTAGCTGCTTTATGCAATTGTAACGCCTTCGCGAAATGGCAGTCGTCACGAACTACAACTTTTGGATACAGGCGAACTTCAATAAATCTTCCGCTGCCATTTTCTAAAACTTCTAAAGTGGCTTCAGCATCATCGGAATATGACAGCACCTCAATATCATTTTTTGCACAAACATACAAGTAAGACATCATGTGGCAAGAAACAATACTTGCTAGTAATAAATCTTCTGGATTGTATTTGCTAGGATCACCCTTAAAAGCCTTGGCTGCAGAAACTTCTAAATGCTCTTTACTTTCAAAAGAAACCAAATGGTTTTTTAAATATCTAGCAGGAGTAGCTTCTACCATTTGACCTTGAGACTCCCATTTTAAGTTTGCTTTGAAAAGGTGTTTGCTTTGCATTTTTTTTAATTCAAAAGTAATTAAATTATGCTATTTACTATTAGACACAGATAGTAAAGTACACTTAAATAATATGACTGTAATAAAATTTACTTTTAATTCCTCAATCAATTTATTGTAGCTTTACACGCAACCACAATTGAGCAAAGTGAAAAACAAAATAGTCAATATCCCTCCTATTCCTGCTGTGTTACTAGCAATCATTAGTGTGCAATCTGGTGCAGCAATTGCTAAAACATTATTCCCTATTTTAGGAGCAACAGCAACGGCTTCGTTACGCATAGGGATTTCTGCTTTTATATTACTTTGCGTATACCGACCAAAAATTAAATTATTTAGTGCGCCACAATGGAAACTCGTTATACCCTACGGACTGTCATTAGGAGCAATGAATTTAATCTTTTATTTGGCTATAGAAAGAATTCCGATTGGTCTGGCAGTTACATTAGAATTTATTGGTCCTTTAGTCGTTGCGGTTTTGGGATCCAAGAAAATCATAGAGTACCTCTGGGTTTTATTGGCTGCAGCCGGAATCATGATAATCGCTCCTTGGAAGAGCGATACAGTAGATTTACTAGGAGTAATTTTTGCTTTGACTGCTGGTGCATTTTGGGCGGCATATATTGTCTTAGGTGGCAAAGTTTCTAAGATTATGAAAGGTGGCGATGCTGTATCGGTAGGAATGGTTTTTGCTTCACTTCTGATATTGCCTTTTGGATTTGCAGGTCAAGGATTTCAATTCATCACAGTAAATTACCTCTATATGGGAATAGCTCTAGCGCTGCTATCTAGCGCCATACCGTTTAGTTTAGAGATGAAAGCACTGGGTCAGCTATCGTCGCAAACTTTCAGTATTTTAATGAGTTTAGAACCTGCTGTTGCTTCACTGTGTGCTTTGCTTTTCCTTCATGAGGTTTTAAATACTAATGAAATTATTGCTGTAATTTTTGTGGTAATTGCATCAGCAGGTGCGACATTGACCGCTAAACAAAAAACGGTACTGTAACCTAGTTTAGTATTTTAATTTTCAGCTGATGGCGCCTGCGTTTGAGCCTCAAAGTCTTTTAACAATCAGAAATTTATTCGAAAATTAAAATGTATAATATATTTAAACTTGCAATTAAAGTGCGATTGTTGCTCCCATAATTTTTAAAAATTCTCTTATAAAACTAGGATGCGCTGGCCATGCTGGCGATGTTACCAAATTTCCGTCTACAAAAACTCCATCAGCAGCTATAGACTGAAAAAATCCTCCTGCTAGTGTCACTTCAGGACCTACAGCAGGATAGGCTGTTAGTTTTCTACCTTTGACAACATTTGCTGCAGTTAATATTTGTATTCCGTGGCATATTGCAGCAACTGGCTTATTCACTGTAAAAAAATATTGAACGTGCTCAAGCAACTTTTTGTTTAATCTTAAATATTCGGGTGCTCTTCCTCCTGCAATAACCAGTCCGTCATAATCTTCAACATTTATCTTGTCAAAACTGTAATTTAAAACAAAATTGTGCCCAGGCTTTTCAGAGTAGGTTTGGTCTCCTTCAAAATCATGAATAGCAGTTTTAATTGAGTCTCCTTCTTTTTTGTCTGGGCATACAGTATGCACTTCATAACCTACCATTTCCAACATTTGAAATGGCACCATTGTCTCGTAATCTTCTGTATAATCACCAGTTAAAAATAATATTTTTTTCATCTTGTTTTTTGTTAATTTCAGTAGTTAGTAATTCTATAAACATCACCCGATAGGGAGAATTAAATTTTAATAATATTGATAAAATCGATTTGCGATAAACCGAATCAGAAAATAAACTAGTATTGAAATAGTGGCTATGGCTACAATTAAAGTAATTAAATTGATTATGATGTTAGGAATAAAATGTAGTCTGGTGTGAGTATAATAAGGCGGACGATGCAGCCTCTCGTGTACGGCACTTTTTGTTATTTTCACTTTCTTTTTAATATTAGAGTTTTACACTACACTGATCTCAAATTATCTAATAAAAATACGTAATTATTTAATATCAAAATAGTTAAACTAATTATTAATCCTTCATCTTTTAATGTTCTCTATTTATTTACACCAATACATTTTCGAAAATATAAGTAATTAACTACAGCAGTTTTTAAAGTCTTGAGATTTTAAAGCTGATATCCAACAGATTATTTTAGAAATAATTTCAAATACATACAATTTTTGTAAACTGGCACTATAGCGTGATTTAAAATTTCAGAGTAGTTTTTCAATTTTTCGCTTCACTTTTGAAGTAGCCGCATTTCTACTGTGATTTAAACCTAGCAATTAGCTACACTATTTTATAAAAATTGCAATGGTAAAATAAAAGATGGCCCTATTACTAAACACTTTAAATATAATTTATTTATTTAAAACAATATCTATTTACAAACATTAGCCATCAAACACAAACTTGTAAAACGCGTTGATAATATTGTAACAGATTATCATCTCACCTATGTTAATTTTGATATGCTACACGATAAAATTATCTCAACAATTCTAACGCGGTCTATAATTGCTTTACTATTCAAGCAATACATAATTTAATAATTTTTTTAATTCTGCAGGGGTTGTGAAAGCAGGTTTATTATCAAAACTTTTTTAGTAATCATTTAAAATAAACAAAAATGAATTATAAAAACATTACGATTGCAGGCAGCGGAGTCTTAGGATATCAAGTTGCATTTCAAACTGCCTTTTTCGGATTTAAGACTGTCGTTTATGATATTAACGAAGATGTTTTAGACAAAGCAAAAGCTAAATTTGACATTCTTAAGAAGGAATATATCAAGGACTTAAATGCAACTCCAGAGCAAATAGATCAAACTTTTAAAAATCTAAGTTATTCTTCTAATTTGGAAGATGCGGTAAAAGATGCCGACTTATTAATTGAGTCTGTACCTGAAAATCCAGATATTAAAATTGATTTTTATTCAAAATTAGCTAAAGTTGCTCCTGCAAAAACAATATTTGCGACCAATTCATCTACTATGTTACCGAGTACATTTGCAGATTCAACTGGTAGACCATCACAATTTTTAGCATTACATTTTGCAAATAGCATTTGGAAACACAATACAGCTGAAATTATGGGACATCCAGCTACTAGTCCTGAAGTTTTTGAAGATGTAGTTGCGTTTGCAAAAGCAATAGGAATGCTTGCATTACCATTAAAAAAAGAACAGCCGGGTTATATCATTAACTCCATGTTGGTTCCTTTTTTCTATTCGGCAACTGATTTGCTCTTAAAGGAAGTAGCGGATCCGGAAACAATTGATAAAACTTGGATGAAAGCTACAGGCTCACCTACTGGACCATTTGCAATGCTGGATGTTGTAGGCATCACAACGCTATACAACGTGGTTAAAATGAACGCTGAACAAACAAAAGATCCTATTAAGATAAAAACTGTTGCTTACCTTAAAGAACACTATATAGACAAAAATAAATTAGGAGTATCAACTGGTGAAGGCTTTTATAAATATCCCAATCCCAAATATAAAACAGCCGATTTTTTGAAATAAATAAACTAAATTTTTTCGAAGATTCTAAGTGATCTTTTAAACAGTAAATGCACTCTCTGGAGTTCATTTGCTGTTTTTTTTGCCTAATATTTCCAGAAACTATGACATCCGTTAGATAAAATTGAAATTGATTACTCGCTTGATGTTGCTTAATGAGAGAAATAAGAAACCAAAAAGTAATAATCCAAATGTTAGTATATAATAATAATTCAAATCTGTTTTCTAGTGTTATAAGCTTTAAATTTATGAGTAAGAAGTGTTTCAAAAATTATGACAGTTACTATACGTTCCCTTGACAAATTAAAAAAGCCTTCTCTATTTTAAAATGGAGAAGGCTTTACAATATCTGTTTAACTATTTATAAAATATAGTCAGTAGTGATAAAATTTGATTCATCACTATTTAATAAGGCTTGTAAAATTTCATTGTTGTATTCATTATCTTTTGAAGCAACAAAAGTTCTAATTGAGAACGAACGCAAGGCATCATGAATACTTAATGTTCCTACAGCAGAATCTTTACGACCTGTAAATGGATAAATGTCTGGCCCTCTTTGACAAGAACTATTTAAATTCACACGACAAACTAAGTTTACTAATGTATCAATAAGTGGTGCCAATGTTTTAATATCTTTACCAAACAAACTCACTTGTTGGCCATAATTAGACTCAGCCATATCATTCAATGGCTCTTGAATATCATCAAAAGTCAATATAGGGATTATTGGTCCAAACTGTTCTTCGTGATAAATACGCATCTCTTTATTTACAGGGTATAAGACCGCTGGAAAAATATAATTAGGAGCATGTTGCCCTCCTTTTTCATTAATAACTTTTGCTCCTTTGCTAGTGGCATCATCAATTAATTCTTGAATGTATGCTGGTTTTTCTTTTTCAGGAAGTGGAGTTAATGAAACGCCTTTTTCCCAAGGGTTTCCAAACTTTAATTCGTCAACCTTAGCAGCAAATCTTTTATTAAATTCTACTGCGATATTTTCATGAACATAAAGCACTTTTAAAGCAGTACAGCGTTGTCCGTTGAAGGATAATGTCCCAGCTAAACATTCTTGTATGGCTAAGTCTAAATCGGCATCCGGAAGTATAATCGCAGGATTTTTGGCTTCAAGCCCTAGAATTAAGCGCAATCTGTTTTTATTAGGATGTTGGTCTTGCAACGCAATAGCAGATTTACTGTTCCCAATCAAAGCAAGAACCGTCACTTTACCCGAAGCCATTATAGGCGATGCAACTTCGCGACCTCTACCGTAGACAATATTAATAACACCTGCTGGAAAACTGTTTTTAAATGCTTCTAATAAAGGTGAAATAACCAATATTCCGTGCTTAGCTGGTTTGAAAACCACGGTATTACCCATTATCAAAGCAGGTATTAACAATGCAAAAGTTTCGTTTAATGGATAATTGTATGGTCCTAGACACAATACAACTCCTAGCGGTCCACGACGAACCATGGCATTTACTCCTTGGCTTTTAGTAAACTTGGCATTATCACGGTCTAATTTTTTATAATCTTCAATAGTATCATAGATGTATTCAACTGTTCTATCAAATTCTTTTTGAGAATCACCTAGAGTTTTTCCTATTTCCCACATCAAGTACTTTACAACCTCGTCGCGCGTTGCCTCCATTTGTACTACGAAGCGCGTCATACATTTTATGCGATCTTTTACCTTCATGGTAGGCCACAAACCTTGTCCGTTATTATAGGCTTTATCTGCTGCATCTACAGCCGCTAATCCTTCCGTTTCTCCCATTGCAGGAACTGAACCTAAAATGGTAGGCAAATATTCTTCAGTTGAAGAAATTGTAGAGAAAACAGGAGCTGTTTGCCCCTCCCACTGCACTAATTCTCCATTTAGTAAATAAGTATCTTGGTTTAATAAACCTTTGATTTGATATTCTTCTGGTATTGTATTCATAGTTTCGTTTTTAGTTATAATAATAAAAAAAGAGGCCTTAGCCCCTTTGTTGTTACGGTGCTACTACATCACCATTCCAAGCTAGAATGCCGCCAGATAAATTGTAGGCATTTTTAAATCCTAATTCGTTCATCACTTCACAAGCTTTTCCGCTACGAGCTCCTGAACGGCAGTAAACGTAATAATTTTTATCCTTGTCTAAGGCTTCAATTTCTGAGATAAAACCTTGTCCTTTATGTATGTCGATATTAATTGCGTTTTCAATGATTCCGTCATTAAATTCATCTTCTGTACGTACATCTAATATTACTGCCTTTTCATCAGCTTCTAACTGAGATATCCAGTCTTGTTGTGTTAAATCCATAATGTTCTTTTTTGTAAAAATACGATGTTTTTTGCTAACTTAAAACTAACAAATTGTGAATTAAATAATAATGTCTAGAAAACGATTTCGCTACTAATTAAAAATCAGCTAATTAGATTTTAGACTAATAATTATTCAAAAACACCTACTAAATCCATAGGCAAACCGACAATGAAAAGCATATGTAGTCCTTATTATTTATACTGTGAAGCTTGTTGTAAAATAAGCTTTCGAAAAAAATTATTGATGTATATTTACCATAATACCGCTATTTAGAATTAAGATTATATGGAAGAGGAAATAAAAAAAATATTCCCCAATTTCTCTAAAGAATTAATAAAAGAAATTGTCGCAAATGCCATACAGCAATCCAGCAAATCTGGTGATGTACTAATGCGTACTGGCCAATATATTAATCACACCATGCTGCTTATTAAAGGACAGATAAAAATTTATCGCGAAGGAGAAAATGGTGGTGAATTTTTTATGTATTACATTCAGCCTGGTGAAGCCTGTGCGGTATCTATGATTTGTGCTACAAAAAGTCAAACGAGCCAAATTATGGCTAAAGTAGTTGAAGATGCTGAGTTAATAATGGTGCCGCTTGCGCTGATGGATAAGTGGATGATGGAACACCGTAGCTGGTATGCTTTTGTGATTTTTACCTACCGAACTAGATTTGAAGAAGTACTTGAAGTAGTTGATAATATCGCTTTCAGAGCAATGGATGAACGCTTAGAATTCTATCTAAAAAGGCATGCTGAAGCTTGTGGTTGTAAAGATCTAAAGCTCTCACATCAAGAAATTGCTACCGAATTAAATACCTCGAGAGAAGTGATCTCTAGATTGCTAAAAAAAATGGAGCAACGTGGCCTAGTTAGTTTGCACCGCAATCACATAGCTTTACTCTAAAATATTTCATTATGTGATAAATGTTACTGTGGATTTTTAATTATCAACCAACCTTTGTAATAAAATTTTATAAATGGAAATTCTTGGTTATTTAGCTTCAATAATTATTGGTCTATCATTAGGATTAATAGGTGGCGGTGGATCTATACTTGCTGTACCCATTTTAGTATATCTCTTTAATGTTCACCCAGAACAAGCCACAAGTTATTCATTATTTATTGTAGGTTTTACGGCAATGATAGGATCTTACAGTCATTATAAATTAGGAAATTTAAAAATTAAATCAGCCTTAGTATTTGCAATCCCTTCTATCATTTCACTATTGTTTGTTAGAAAAATGGTGCTTCATTTAATTCCCAATTCTTTATTTTTCATGGAATCTTTTGAAGTCACAAAAAATTTATTAATCATGGTCGTCTTTGCCTTTTTAATGATTGCAACTTCAATATCAATGATTAAACAAAATAAAAACACAAAAGAATGTATCGAAGTCAATTATAAAATGCTTGCTATAGTTGGTTTTTTAGTAGGCTTAATTATTGGTTTTTTAGGTGCAGGTGGCGGCTTTTTAATCATTCCAGCACTATTATTCTTTGCTGACCTACCTATGAAACAAGCAGTAGGAACTTCGCTTTTTATCATATTCATCAACTCTCTAATTGGTTTTGGAGGAGATGTATTAGGCGGTGTCCCATTAGATTACAAATTACTTTTTATTATTTCGATTATGGCGATTGTAGGTTTGTTGATAGGAACCCAATTATCTAAAATGATTGATGGCGGTAAGCTAAAGCCTGCTTTTGGATGGTTTGTATTAGTGATGGGGATTTATATCATCACAAAAGAAATTTTCTTTTAAACCGCAATAATTAACGCATACAAAACCACCACTCTTATAGTTTGAAAGACGTTTGATTTGGCTTGAGCCAAAAAACAAAGTCAAAATGCCCTTGATTTCTTTATGATTCAAGGGCATTCTATTTATATGAAGTCAAAATATGAAACAATAATCTGAATCAGTGTTCCCCGTAGCCTACATCATCCATCTTTCCGCTGAAAACTTTGTATTGGATAATGAAATATGTGATTACTAACACCAACGCTATTGCAAACCAATAGACACCAACTGATAAGCCATAATCATCAGCAGCAACATTGTAAATTGTCAATGAAGGATTTACATTATTCGTAGAAGGTAAGACATTAGGAAATATAGATGCTGCCGTAGATGTAAAACCGCCTAATAAAAACAAGCTGGAGAATAAAAACCCGGCACCGTCATGCTGATAAGTTTTTACTTTTAATAAACCAAACATACCCGCGAAACACATCAAAGGAAAAACACATAATAACGGATTGTCTAAAAAGTTGTGAAAGGGTTCCGGTTCAATTTTGTGCCAAATTGATAATGAAATAACAACCAGTGCCATTAGTACAAAATTAAGCTTAAAAACTACCTCCCTTAACATTGTATTCATATCTGAATTTGTTTTATAAATAATCCAGTTAGCGCCATGAATCATCAAGGCAACTACACTTACAATTCCTAAAAACAAGGTGAACCAATCAATAATTCCCAATTGATCAGCTTGCGGACTAAAAGTAGGATTCCATAAAGGCAAAAAGAAAAAGTGAGCCTCTTGAGTAGAAACACCATTAGTTACCATACCTAAATTAACACCACGAACCACATTACCTAAAGCGACACCAAAAAACAATGCTAATAGCAAACTCGCGATTCCAAATGCTTTATCCCAAACTGCCTCCCACATAGGGTGATGAATTTGTCCGCGTAGTTCTAACCCAATTGCACGAAAGATAAGCAACCACAAAATCATCATAAGGGGCAAGTAGAAGCCACTAAATGATGACGCATACAAAGTTGGAAAAGCAAAAAACAAGACACCTCCTGCAGCAATTAGCCACACCTCATTTGCATCCCAAAACGGACCTATAGCATTTGTAATTGCTTTTTTGTCTTTTTCTGTCTTTGCAAAAAATAAGTGAATAATTCCTGCACCAAAATCATAACCGTCTAAAATGACATAGATAGCTAAAATCCCCATTAAAACAACATACCAAAAGAATTCCATAATCTTTATTTTTTTACAGTTTCTGGACCATTTTTAATTATTTTACCCACTAATAGCAGGAACAACAAACCTAACAACATATACAGTCCCACGAAGCCCAACAAAGTAAACAGCGTGTTACCAGATG